>Ga0209410_1000066_pt1 | contig 39662 bp, 41 predicted proteins | sample Mar14436cmmetaG_FD_184135 | JGI IMG/M metagenome (GOLD analysis project Ga0209410, IMG submission 184135) | Marine hydrothermal vent microbial communities from Guaymas Basin, Gulf of California to study Microbial Dark Matter (Phase II) - Marker... ... | reverse complement strand
CCCAAGAACAGCCTCACCACGTCCCACCCCCAGGCCGACCAGACCGCCTTCAGCGTCCGCCCCACCACCAGGTACAGAAAGGCCACGACCACAGCCAGGATCATGGCCAACCCGACCATAGCCAGGGCCAACCGCAGCGGATCGCCGCCGAAGTCCTCCCTGTAGCGACGTTTGAGCCACTCGATCATCGATCCATCTCCGGGATCACCAAGTCGAGGCTCCCCAGGGTCGCCACCGCATCGGCTATCAACTGCCCCTTGACCACCTCGGTGAAGGCCGCCAGGTTGCTAAAAGAAGGGCTCCGCCACTTGAGCCTGTAGGGCTTGTCCGTGCCGTCGGAGACGATGTAGATGCCCACCTGCCCTCTGGGGCTCTCGGTGGCGAAGTAGACCTCCCCAGGGACGGGCTTCTTGGGCGTCTTCTGGAGCCTGAAGGGCCCCTCGGGGACCCGTTCTATCGCCTGTTCCAAGACCATGAGGCTCCGCTTGATCTCCTCGAGCCTCACGAGGTACCGAGCGTAAGAATCCCCCTCTTGCCTCACCACCACCTCGGGGGGGAAATCGCTGTAGGCGGCATAGGGCTCAGACCTGCGGACGTCGTAGGCCACACCGGATCCCCTCAACGTGGGCCCCGTCGCCCCGTACCGCCTGGCCACCTCCCGGGGGATGACCCCCACGTCCTTGGTCCTCTTCACGAAGATGATGTTACCGGTGACCAGATCGTCGTAGATCTGAAAGCGCTTCTTCATTCGCTCTATGAACCTCGCCACCCCCTCCAGAAAGCCATCGTTCAGGTCCTCGTAGAGCCCCCCGATCCTGAAGAAGGAGAAGGTAAGCCGCGCCCCCGTCAGTCCTTCCATGAGGTCGAGGATCTGCTCCCTGTCGTCGAAGGCGAAAAAATAAGGGGTCGTGGCGCCGAGATCCAGCAAAAAGGTCCCGAGCCATAACAAGTGGCTCGCTATCCTGTTCAGCTCCAGGGTAATGGTCCTTATCACCTGGGCCCTCTCCGGCACCTCGAGTCCACAGAGCCGTTCCATGGCCCCGACAAAACACTGGCTGAAGGCCAAAGGGCCGACGTAATCGAGCCGCGCCGTGTTAGGGTAATACTGGGCATAGGTCCTGACCTCGGCCATCTTCTCCTGCATGCGATGCATGTAACCGAGGACAGGCTCAGCCCTCTCTATGTACTCCCCCCTCATCTTCAGGATCAGCCGCAGGACACCGTGGGTCGAGGGGTGCTGGGGGCCCATGTTTATCCAGAAGGCGTCCTCCTCTTCGGGGCTGAAGTCCATCGACGTGAGGAGCCTCTTGTCCTCCTCGGGTATCGGGACGCGGTCCTTCCTCAAAGGGTAGAAGTCGATCTCGTCGTGCAAAAAGAGATAGGCGAGATTGGGATGGCCTTTGAACCTCACCCCGAAGAACTCGTGGATCTCCCTTTCGTGCCACCCTGCTCCCGGGAAGACCTTGCAGATCGAAGGGACCTCCGGGTCAGCGGGATCTACCTGCACCCTGACCGACAGCCTCCTGGGGTCCTCCCAGTGGTTGAAGTGATAGAGCAGCTCCAGACGCTCCCTCCAATCGACACAGAGCACGTCCTCGATCCAATAGCCCTTCTCATCGAAGGCCTCCGCCACCTCGACGATTCTGTCCCTTGGACAGTGGATGTCGAACCAAAACCCCTGCCGCTCGTACAAGGCCTCCCTGATCTTCAGCCCAAGCCCCTCCAGTCCTCTGAGCAGCTCCTCCGCTACCATCTCCTCTCCGGGGTGGGAAAGCGCCTGTAGCCGGTCAGTTTCTCCTCAAGCTTCATGATCGCCTCGAGGAGCGCCTCCGGTCTGGGGGGACAGCCGGGGACGTATACGTCCACGGGGATGACTTTGTCCACCCCCTCGATGACGTTGTACTGCCCCTCGAAGACGAAAGGCCCCCCCGAGATGGCGCAGTTACCGTAGGCTATCACCCACTTGGGGGCGGCCATCTGTTCGTAAAGGGTCCTCACCACGGGGGCGATCTTCTTGGTGATGGTGCCCGAGACGATCATGAAATCACACTGCCTGGGAGAGGGCCTGAACACCTCAGCCCCGAAACGGGCGGGGTCGAACCGGGCGGCCGTGGTGGCCATCATCTCTATGGCGCAGCAGGCGAGCCCAAAGGTCATGGGCCACAGGGAGTTGGCCCGGGCCAGGTTGAGGAGTTTCTCCAGAACCCCGAATTTGATCAGAGGTCCTCGTACTTCCACCTGAAGACCCCCTTACCCCAGGCATAGGCTATGGCCAAGACCAGTAGCAGCACAAACACCGCCAGGGCCAAGAACTCCTCCGGCTTTCCCCCTCGGACATAACTAGTGGCGACGGGGAAGAGGTAGAGCACATCCACATCGAAGGCGATGAAGATCAGGGCGTAGAGGTAAAAGAGCGCCGCATACCTTATCCAGGCACTGCCGAAGGGGTCCATGCCACACTCATAGACGCTCTCGGTCTTCGCTCCAACGGTCCGGGGGGCGATCAGACGGGGGATGAAGACGGCTATGAGCCCAAATAGGAGGGCCAAGACCACGAAGGCCAGGACAAAGCCGAAGTCCCTGAGGATAGTCTCCAACTCCATCCCTCCCAAGGTAGGAGCTACCTTATACCTTGGATAAGGTCCTTTGTCAAAGAGAAAATCTTCACTAATTGGCTCAAGAAGCGATACCTTACGGAGAATTCAGGCTAAGGAGCCCTGGCCTTCAGCCATCTCGCGAACTTCTCAATGCCCTCCTTTAGAGGGGTCCGGGGTTCATATCCGAGGAGGTCTCTGGCCTTGGATATGTCGGCGAAGGTCAGGGGAACGTCCCCCTTCTGCGGCGGGAGGAACTCCACTTTCGGCTCCACCCCCAAGGCCTCCGCCAACAACCTCACCACCTCCAACAACTGCACGGTGTGGCCCGCACCCAGGTTGAAGACCTCGAAGGAAAAGGGATGGTCGAGGGCCAACAGAATCCCCTCCACGCAGTCGTCGATGTAGGTGAAGTCCCGCAGGGCCTTCCCATCGCCGTAGATCGGAATGGGCTCCGAACGAAGCATAAGGGTGGCGAACTTCCTTATGGCCATATCGGGACGCTGCCTGGGTCCGTAAACGGTGAAAAACCTGAGGATGGTCATGGGGACCCCGTAGAGCTGCTGATAGGTCTTGCAATAGAGCTCCCCTGCCCTTTTGGCCGTGGCGTAAGGGGAAAGAGGGGCCTCCACCGGGTCGTCCTCCCGGAAGGGCCCCTGAGACCTGGCTCCGTAGACGGAGGAGGAAGAGCCGAAGATGAACTGTTCCACACCCCGGTCCTTGGCCACCTCCAAGAGGTTGACCGTGCCCTCCACATCCACCCTCACATAACGCACCGGGTCTTCCAGGGAGGCCCTCACCCCCGCTATGGCCGCGAGGTGGACGATCCGCTCTATGGGAAAGGAGCTGAAGAGCCCTTCCAGGAGCGACCGGTCCAAGACGTCGCCGCGGATGAGGTGAAAGGATGAATGGCCCAGAAGCCCCTTGATGTTGTCCTCCTTCAGGGAGGGATCGTAGTAATCGCTGAAGTTATCGAGGCAAACCACCTCCTCCCCCCTTTCAAGGAGGCGCTCGCAGAGGTGAGAGCCGATGAACCCGGCACCGCCGGTGACCAGGATCATCCCGCACCCTCCTTGGGGATCACGCAGATGATCTCGAGGGGCCGGGAGGAGGAGTTTCTGAAACGATGCAGGGCCTGCCCCTCTACGAAGACCACGTCTCCCTCCCGGATGGGGTGGGACTCATCCTCGTAGTCGAAAAACCCCTCCCCCCTCAGGACGAAGACCTCATGCTCCCAAGGGTGGCGGTGATGGGGAGTGGAGGCCCCAGGGGCTATTTCGAAAACCCTCATGTAGAAGTGAGGGGGACGATCCTCAGGTCCTACCACCCATCTCACCCGTACCCCTTCCGTCCCCTCCACCGGTTGGGAGGGGACGTCTCGATAATGGGTCACCTTCATCCTTCTCCCCTCAAGGAATCCCTTAAGTGCATTAACAGCCGATAGGCCCTGGCCGCTTGGTCCTCATCCAGGGAGCCAGCACCGCAACTGGGGGTGATGAGGGAGCGGTGAAGCAGCTCCTCCCCTACCCCAGCCTCCCCAAGACTCCGAAGTCCCCTTTTTAGGGCCGAAAGGAGCTCTTCGGGCTCCACCCTTCCGAGGTCATCTGCCCGGGTGGGCACCATCCCCCACGCGATCAGCCCCCCTCGCGAGAGGAACTTTTTTATTTCCTCGCCCCAAAGGAGGAACTCCTCGAGATATCCATAGGCGTCGAAGTTGACGATGTCATAGCCCACTTCAAGGATCAGGGGCCAATCGGTGTTGGCGCAGACGTGCACACCTCGCAATCCCTCCACCCCCTCCATAGCCCCCCTGAGGGCCCGGAGGATAGCTTCTCTGTCCACGTTCATGTAAACGCTCCCATAGCCTGCCAGGGCGGGTTCGTCGAAGAAGATGATGGTCTCCGCCTCCGGCGCGGCCCCTTTGAGCGCCCTTTGCTGCCACCGGGCCTTCATGCAGACGTGGGCGACGATCATCTCCCGCAGCTCATCGTCGTAAAAGGCCGCCCGTCCCTCCGAGTCCTTCAGCGAAAAGCCCATGGTCACCGGGCCGGTGACCTGTCCCTTCACGAAGGGTGGTGATATCTCTCCTACCAGGCGAAGGAAGGTGTGAAGTCCCGCTGCCCTCTCCTGCCCGATGGCGAAGGCCTCGAGCCTTCCCTCCTGCCAAGCTTCGTAGAAGGCCTCCCACTCCCCTGGGACTTCATGGGGGGGGCGTAAAAATCCTCCTTCTTCCGTCTCCACCACCCCCGGCATCCCCTCCAGAAACTGCCTCACCATTCCCTCCTTTGGGTCTCGCACCGGGAGCTGGGGCCAATGGGGGATCACGGGGAGGCAGTGGAAGATGAGCTCACAGGCCCTTTGCGGATCGCGATAGGGCAGGCTGCCTATGGCTGTGGCCTCAAATCCCCCTAATTCGGCCATCCTTAATTCCCTTCAGACGCGCCAAGATCTCGTGGCACAACCAAATGGCATCCTCCGTAGAGAGGTAGTCGGTCACAGTGGGGTCGAAGAGCACAAATCCCTCGGGGCCGAACTCCTCTGAGCCGCTCCATATCCCGAAGGCCACCTCCACCCTGGGGAAGGCCCTGAAGGCCACCGAGACGTCCCCGAACTCCAGGGGCCTCCCTCCCATCGCCCCGGAGGCCTCCATCAGACTTTGGGGGCTGCCGGCGAAGAGCTTGAGCATGGGGTAGATGATCCTCCCTTTGAAGACGGGGTAGTACACCTCGCCCCCGGGCAGCTTCCTGAAATCCACCCATCGGCCCTCTGGCTCTGTCCCCTTAGCCTGAATGAGGTAATGGAGGATGAGAACCTGCCGCAACCTCGAGGGCTGCCTTTCGCCTTCAAAGACCACTCCCTCGGGAAAGGTGACATGGTGCAATATCCCCAAAAAGGGGACCTCGAAGTACCCTCCTTTGAAAGGACACCCGCTACGGAGGGCTATGTCCTCGGGGACAAGGTTTTTCAGCTCCTGGACGGCGAGTTGGTAGGCGGTCTCAAGGGCGTTCTCCCAAGTGCTCTTCCTTCCCCCTTTCAAGCTCCACCCCCTCCTTGAGGTAAAAGGCCCCTACCGGACACACCTCCACGCAGCGCAAACACCCTGTACATGGGGTCTGTACGATGGGCTTGCCGAGGAAGGTGGTGACCCGCATTCCGTAGCCACGGAAGGCAAAATCTATGGCCCCTACTCCCTCTACCTCCTTGCAGACCCACACACATTTCCCGCAGAGTATACACTTGTTAGGATCGAAGACGAAGAGGGGATGGCTCTCATCGGGTTCGGTCATCTCCTTGGGGAAGGGACGGAGGTCCTTGGGGATCTTGACCTTGAGGCAACGCATCCACTTGAGGAGCTCACAGGTGGGACGCTTCGGACAGGTTTTGCACTCCATAGGGTGATCGCGAAGAATCAGACCCAAAATACGACGTTGGAGCCTCCGGACCTCCTCGGTGTCGGTCCGGACCACCATGCCCTCCCTCACGGGCTCGGTACAGGCGGTCACCAGCCCCTTTCCCTCCACCTCCACCCAGCAGAGACGGCATCCCCCCCAAGGGCGGTCCGCCTCACGAATAGCGCACAGATGGGGAATCTCTATGCCGGCGTCCAAGGCCGCCCAGAGGATCTTTTCCCCCTCCGGGGCCCTCACCTTGCGACCGTCTATGGTGAGCTCCACATATCCCCGCTCAGCCACCGATCTTCTCCTCCAGTTCCTTGATCTTGGAAGGGGGCGAGACCTTTATCACGGCATTGTACTCGGGGGGGCAGACCTCAAGGCAGGTGCCGCATTTGACGCACTTGTCCTGGACGATTCGCTTGGTGCGGGTCCGCTCATCCGAGACGATGGCCTCGGTGGGGCAGGTGAGCACGCAGTGGTCGCACCCCTTTTCGCATCGCTCCGGCACGATCCAGTAGGCGATAAGGTCCTTGCAGACCAGGGCGGGGCAGCGTCCCTCTTTTATGTGGGCTTCGTACTCCGAACGGAAGTACCGCAGGGTGGTGAGGATGGGATTGGCGGCTGTACGGCCCAAATTGCAGAGACAGGCCTTCTGTAGGTCCTTGGCGAGCTCCTCCAGCAACTCCAGGTCCTCCTCACGACCCCGCCCATGGACTATGTCTTCGAGGATCAACAACAGCTGCTTGATCCCCAGACGACCCATGGTGCATTTCCCGCAATCCTCGCGGGCCAGAAAGTCGAGGAAAAACCGTGCCGTCTCCACCATGCAGTTGGAGGAATCGAGCACGATCATCCCCCCTGATCCCATGATCGCCCCCGCGGCCTTGAAGGCGTCGAAGTCCACCGGCAGGTCCAGAGCTTCCTTCCCCACGCATCCCCCAGCAGGCCCTCCGATCTGCACGGCCTTGAACTCCCGTCCCTCCGGAATCCCTCCCCCCACCTCGAAGACGACCTGTCTCAGGGTGGTGCCCATGGGGACCTCCACCAGTCCGATCTGCTCCACACGTCCTGCCAAGGCGAAGACGGCGGTACCAGGGCTGGAATCAGTGCCAATGGACCGAAATTCCTCGGCTCCCATCTCCATGATCCTGGTCACCAAGGCCAGGGTCTTGACGTTGTTGACCACGGTGGGCTTCCCCCAGAGCCCGTACTCCACGGGATATGGGGGCCTGTGCCTGGGCATGCCCCTTCTGCCCTCTATGGAGGCGATCATGGCGGTCTCTTCCCCGCAGACGAAGGCCCCCGCTCCCTCCACCACCTCGATATCAAAGGAGAATCCCGAGCCGAAGATGTCCTCTCCCAACAGGCCGTACTCCCTCGCCTGCTCCAGGGCCTTCCTCAGCCGCTCTACCACCAGGGGATACTCCATCCGGGTATAGACGAACCCCTTGGAGGCCCCGATGGCATACGCGGCGATCACCATCCCCTCGATTACCGAGTGGGGGTCACTTTCCAGGACCACCCTGTCCATGAAGGCCCCTGGGTCGCCTTCATCGGCGTTGCAGATGAGGTACTTGGGCTCGGCCTCCTGTCTTCTACAGGAGGCCCACTTGCGGGAAGTCTGAAAGCCGGCTCCTCCCCTCCCTCTCAGCCCCGCGCGGCCCACCTCATCGATGACCTCCTCAGGGGTCCACTCCAGCAAGACCCTCCTTAGGGAGCTGTAACCCCCTCGAGCGATGTAGTGATCGATGTTCTCGGGGTCTATCCATCCGCAGTTACGGAGCACGAGCCTCCTCTCCACCTCGAAGCGCTCCATCTCGGGGATGAAGGGCGCACCGTCCTCCCCCACCTCCACGGTCCCCAGGGCGAGCTCAAGACAGGGATCGTCCCCTATGAGATAGTCGGACACCAGCTTCTGGACCTCGTCGTAGCCCACGTTTTTGTAACAGATGGGGGGGAACCCCGCATCGGGCTTGGAGATGATCACCAGGGGCTCGGCGAAGCAGAGGCCCATGCAACCCACCTCTGTTATCTCCGCTTCTATTCCCTCCTTGGCCAGGCGCTCCCGGAAGAAGCGCAAGGTATCCAGGGCGCCGGCCGCACGGCCACAGGTGGGGGTCCCCACTCGGATGTGGATGGGGGCTTGCTCAAGGGCCTCCCAGCGCTCAAGCGCCCGACTCTGGATCTCCTCCCAATCCCCCATCGACCTCCTCCTCACCCTTGAGCTTGGCCAAGACCTCCTCTACCTTGTAGGGGGTCATCTTGGCGAAGATCCGGTCGTTGACCACCACTACCGGGGCCTTGGTGCAGCAGCCGATACAGCCCACCCTGTCCAGGGAATACATCCTGTCCGGGGTGATCCCCCCCACCTTCAGGTCCAGTTCCCGCTCGAAGGCCTCCAGCACCAGCTGTCCCCCCAGGGAGTGGCAGGCCGTGCCCATGCAGACCACGATGTGAAACTTGCCCAAGGGGATGAAGCGGAACTGATTGTAGAAGGTGGCTACCCCGTAGACCTCGGCCTCCGAGATCCCTAAAAAACGGGCCACCTCCCGCATCGCCTCTTCGGGGAGATAGCCCGCTTTTGACTGGATCCCTTGAAGTATCCTTATCAGGTATCTGCGCTCTAAAGGAAAGGAGGAAAGGACCTCTCGAACTACCTCGGACTCCTCCTTGGTCATCTCACCTCCCTCCGACCAACTCCGGCAGGAAGGAGGCTAAACCGGTGGCCTCCCTCGGTCCGACGATCACCTCCCAGCCGGGCAGTTCGTCCTCAAGTTCCCCTTTTATCCTGGCCAGGAGCCCCGGGATCACGATCTTGCGGCTCTTGACCTTGTCCTCCAGGCCGAGCTTTTTCACGAACTCGCCGATGGTCTCCCCGTTGAACTTGCCTGTGGACCACGCAGCGAGCACACAGAGGCCCTCCGTATCCTGCACCACCAGATAGGCCGGGATCTTCGTCCCCTCAGTCTCCGCGGCAACAGCGAAGTAAGTGAGGGCGAAATTGGTGGTGACCAGCACGGGGGATTCGGGGCTCGGAGCGTTGATCTCGTAGAGCTTGGCCTCCACCGTCATGGGCACCCGCGGGTCGGAGTAGATGTTCATCCTCATGGTCAGCAGCGGATAGAGGTAATCGTCGACGAAGTCGCTGAGGACTATGATCCCCGCATACCTCGCGATGAAGGCCCCCGCCATCATGTACTGCCCTTGGAGGTCCTCAGCCATGAAGCAGGGAAAGGTTATGGTGGGATAACCCAAGGGCCTGAAACCCTGTTTAAGGGCGGCGCGTCTCAGGAGGATCTGCTCCTTCACCGCCTCCCAGAGCCCCCGGGAGCCTGTGTCGAGCACCACCTCTTTCAGTCCAGCCTCCTTCAACTTCTGGGTCACCTCCGCGAGCTCCTCCAGGGCGCCTTTGACAGCCACCGGCACGCCGAGCTCCTTGAGCTTGGGCAGGTGCTGATCCACGTCTTCCTTGGTCACCGCGTAGATCAGGGGCCTGCGGTCCGCCCCACACACTTCGACGGCCTTGACGCCCATCTCCACGGGGGCCATGAGCACCAAGGGCAGATCCGAAGAGACCTCAGAGGCCTTCTTCACCAGGGAGAGGAATTTTCCCTCGTCACCGGACTCACACCACAGAGCGGCCAGATCGGGCCTTATGGTCCTTCCAATCCGCTCGTAGCTCGTCTCGAGGACCGCCCTTAGCTTCCTCTCCCATTCGGCCTCCGGCTCCGTGTCCCTGACGAGGATGCCGATACCGGGCTGGTGGAAGAAGGTCTTTTCGTGGCGGAACATCACCTCTTCGTCACCGATGACGAAGGCCCGCTCGCCCTTGCCCAAGGTGACGGGGAGGATGGGCGGGGCGAGCATTTCTCGGATCTTCTCCTTGGTCTCCTCATCGAGATACGGACACTTATCGATGTCGACCCCCCCTGAGGCCACCTTCATGGCGAAAGCGAAACAGGTGGGGAAGCCGCACTCCTTGCACTTGGTCCTCTTGGGCAGAAGTTTCGCAATATCTCCGCCTTTCACGGCCATGGGAAAATCCTCCTTACTCCAAGCCCTCCTCGTCCTTGGCCCTCAGCTCCTCCAGTTCCTCCTGGGCCTCTCCCGTGATCCAAGGATGGCCCCTCTCCTCAAGCCAGGACGCAAGTTCGTTGGGATCGGTGGTGTCCTCCTCGGTGGCGATCTTCTCGTAGAGGTCCTCAGGAATGGCGTCCTTGAAGCGCTCCTTTATCTCCTTGGGCATCCAGACCACGCGCTTAATGCCTCCGTCGTACTGCATGAACTTGGGTGAGCGCAAGTACTCCAGGGCCATCCCGCACATCCCCTCGACCTGGCGGCCACCGGAGGCCTCCCCGGCCATGGTGCTGAAGGGCATCCCCAACGGGGTCTCACCCTTATAGTCCCGGTGCACGATCCCGAAGGCGTCCACCTCGGGGATGTAAAAGCACAGCGCCTGAAAGCATCCGCAGGAGGTATGGGGGTACTCGAGGGCGGAGTGAATCCACACGCGCTCCGTGCCGCCCATGGATCGCTCCTGAACGACCTGGTTCACCCCCTCGTACTCGCCCCTCACCTTCCCCAAAAGCTTCCCTTTGGGCACCGGGAATATGGGGCCTTCGGGGTCCATCTTGGAGGCAGCCCTGCCGTCAAACCAGTTGATGGCACCGCAGTTGGCGATCCTCTCCGGGGTGATCACACAGCAATGGGTGGGAGCGAAGCTCTGGCAGAGCACGCAGCCGTAGAATTCCTCTACGTCCTCCTCCTTCAACCCCCTGGCCCTTGCGCGGCGCTGTTCATAGACCTCCCTGGCGGCCTCCACCTTCTCCTTCACCTTATCGGGATCGGTGTAGAAGGTGATCTGCATCTGTTCGATCAAGGGGATGTCGTTCTTGTATTCGAAGATCAGGATCTGGCCGAACTCCTCGAGGCTCACAAAGCCCTTCTTGTAGGCGTCCTTGGAAATCCGGATCCAGATCTCGTCCTGCTGGTTCATATGGTAGACGCCCTCGATGTAGTTGCAGAAGTCGTGAAGCCTCCGCTCGATCACCGGCTCCATATCCTTTTCAAGCTCCGCCCCTGCCACGAAGATCTCGATAAACAGGGGATAGCTTCCCCCTTCCTCCAGATCTTTGATATCGGGTCCGATCACCGAGACCTTCTCGTCTTCTATCTCGGAGGCGTCCTTCATCAGGACGAGCTCGGCCTTGTACTCTACTTTGGGACCTCCGAACTCCACATAGAGGTCCTCCTTCCTAACCCTCTCGCCTTCGTATTGAGGTCCGATATCGACGTGGAACTCCATCTCTTCCCTCCCTCTTTTTTTCTAACTCTTCAGTTCCCCAACGAGGCCCTCGAGCAGGGCCTTCCACTCCTCGTCCTTGCGGAAGTTCGGCAGGGAGAAGGTAGCGTTGGGGTAATAGAATTTACAGAGGGTAATGGTCTTCAGGTGCGGTGCGAAGTGCTTCAACGTCGAAAGACCCTGATTACCGATGTCCGTCCTGAAGCCGCCGAAGATCACCAGGTCGTGGCATCCCTGCCCCCTGACGCCCTTCCACTCAGGGTCCTTCAGGTGGTTGAGGATCTCCATGATGTCATAGGTGCTCTCGGGCTGAGCACCCAGCTCCTCCACCTTCCCCTTGGTGTGGGCGGTGGCACAAATGGGGATATCCACCGCCTTGGCGATCTCCACCAGGTACTCGATGAAGGCCTTTCCGTCGATCTGCATGGTGAGGGCCTTGGGCCCTATCACCATAAGGGGCCGTGAGGCCTTCTTGATGATCTTGGCCAAGGCCTTGGGGTCCTTCATCTCCGTAGCGGCCTTGAAGCCAGTGAGTACGTTCACCTTATGATATGGCAACGCCATCTCTCCCCTCCTTTCTACTATTTAACGCCCAATGACCGCATCCACCGAGACCTTGCTCGGATAGGTCCCGATGAAGGTGGGCAGACTCAATACCGGTTTTCTCTGCCAACCCTTCTCCTTGAGGAAAGCCAGGACTTCCCGCTTGAAGAACATGGGTATGTCGCGTTCGGTCCTGACGAAGAGGTGCAGATCGGGCGGGAGCCCACCGATCAGCCTCTTGTGCAGATCGATGTAGTGGTTGAGCTTTATCTGGCGCCCCTGCGGGGTGTCGTTCTTGCGCATACAGAGCTTGGCGATGGTCACCATGGCCCGCTCCTTCGACTCCACAACGATGCAGAGGTGCTCCGGTGTGGGCTCTTGGGTATCTATCAACTCCTTCTTCCTGCCGTCCATCACCGTCCAGTCGTCCTCCTCCTTACGGCTCAGGTACTGCCGGCGGTACTTGGAAGAGTGCGGCCCGAGCACCACCGGGACCCCTAAGCGGTTGAAGCCCGTGGCGATGGACGCGGCCTTTTGACTCATGGCGCCCCAGGCCACCCCACAGGCCCCCACGCGGTTCAAGACGTAATCGGCGATCACCTCGTAATTGGCCCGAAGCGGTAAGTTGGCGAAGATGTTGGCGATCTTCATGGCCGCCCCGGAGATGTGGGCATTAGATACGCAAGAACCGATGTTCACTACGCCCCCAGCATCAAAGTCGGGCGGGAACTTCTCGTAAACGGTCAGACCATCCTTGTCCTTCCTCATCCCCGCCACCATGGCCGAGCAGCCCGTGAGGACCACAATGTACTTCCTGCGGGCGAACTCTTCCACCATCTCGGCCACCTCATCTATCTCTTCCGGGAAGTTGGAGCAGCCCACAAAGGCGATCACCCCGGGAATCGTCCCAAGCACGATGGGAGCCCCCACCTTCCTGATCTCGGTGTCCATTACCGGCCCTCTGCCAGCCCTGCACTTCCAGGTCTCCCAGCTGGCCACCGACTGGAAGAGCTTCTGAATGGGGATGCCCTGCGGGCAGACCTCCCCGCACTTACCACAGCCTATGCAGCGCTCAAAGCACCACTTGAGCTCTTCAAAGTCACCCTCTGCGGCCTTCTGCACCGCCTCCATCAGCGGCAACATGTTCGGACAGACCTGCTCGCAACTACGGCAGGCCTTGCAGGCCTTAGCGGCCTCTTGGGCCTGATCTTGGGTCATGAGCTCCTTATCGCCCTTCCTCTTCGGGGCCAGCTCCATGGCCACCTTCACGGCCACCTCCGCGGCCTTGGCGTGATCCAGGATCAGGAAGTGCTTCCTCTGCTCCACCATCTCCTTGACCACTTCGTCGGTGGGCCGGTCGCTCGCCTCCTCAAGGCCACGGCAGGCCTTGTCCGAAGAGGCGATCACCACCGAGCCGACCTTGCTCGCCTCGACGGTTAGGTCGGTCCGGATACACTGCTCGTCGGCCACAATGACATCGGCTATTCCCGTCTTGACGAAGAAGAGCTGCCTCGAAAGCGGCCCCACGATCTTGGCCCTATCGCTGTAACGGGTGGTCTCCAAGGCCGTGCAGCAGATGCCGCAGACCTCCACCTTCTCCTCCAGGCCCTGCTCCCTCAGGTAGTCGATGATCTCGGTGGAACAGGCGGGGTTGTGCCCCACCACGAGGATCACCGGCTTGGATTTATCCACCGTCCCCCAGCCCAGATCCACGATAGGGGTGTCGGCCTGCGAAGTGGGGAACTTGAAGCCCACGATCTGGGCCACATCGGCCGCCTCCATGCAGACGTGATCGAGCATGGAGACGTGAAGTGCCTTGGACTCGTAATCCACGGGGTCGCCCTCCTGACCCGTATGGGTTGAGGAGAGGACGTGCACAAGCTCCGTGGAGGCGTACTCCACCGCCTTTTTCAGGTCGCCCAGGGTCTTCGGCTTCATCCCCAGCACCAGCCTGATGTTGGGGCATTCCACGTTTACCTGGTCGCCGAGAGCTATGGGATAGTCCTCCCCGTACTTCTCGATGAGGTACTCGATGATGTGGGCGGCGTGTCCCGCGTGGGCGCTCATCCCTATGCAACAGGCTAAAGCTATCATGCGCCCTTGCTGAGTCGCAATGTCTATGCCGCAGGCCCCACGACTGGTGCCCGTGAGGTCGCACTTACCGTAAGTACAAAGGCAACACAGATCACAGAAGGGAGCGTAAAAGGGCTTATAAGTCTTGAGCAACCTCCTGTCCCAGCTCCTGAGGTCAGGAACATGGGGCATGGGGGTGGGACCTACGGGCTCCCAGTCCTCCTCCGCCCTAATGATCTTCTCTATCTCTTCCCGCCTCTTCCTTCCCTCCATTTTATCGCCTCCTTTTCTTACTTGTAGGCCTCGATGACCTCCTTGACCCTCTTGTAGGCCTCGGGGTGCCTGACCACCAATAAGTTGGCCCCCGCTATGAGGTAGGCCATAGCGGTGAGCACCTCCCACATTATCCCCATTCTCTCATTTCCTTTGGCCTCCTTGGTCTTCCATACCTCGAAGCTGAAGTTGGCCATCATGGGCATCTGCATCATCTCGTCGCCGAAGGAAACAGCCGCATGCTTCTGTCGTTCGAAGATGCTGAAGCCGAACTCCAAACCTACACCGACACATGGAGCCAGGGGATCCAATACCACCCTTTCAGCGGGGAGGATCCGGGTGAGCTTTACGTTCATCTCCTTCTGGAGGTTGATGTCTATAGGGGCTTGGGAGGTAACACAGTGACCATGTTCCTTCACCGCTTGGGCGATCGGTTCGTAGTTCTCCTTGATGGCAGGTCCCAACAGGAGGTTCTCACCGCTTAGGGCCTCAGCCACCTTCCCCAGAACTTGAGGATCCTTCTCCTCGTTGCCCGTGCAGTAGACGATCATGGGCAGTCCTGCCGCTTCATAGGCCGCCTTGGCTACCTCTGCCGCCCGTTCGGCCGGGGTGTCCTTTTCATTGGGATCGGTGCTCAGCATGTAGAGGTAGATGAGATCCGGCTGCAGTTCCTCAGCCACCTTTTTGGCCCACTGAGCCGTGTCCTTCACCACGTCGCCGTAAAAATCCAGGATCCCCTGATTCCACCCCTGGGGTTCCATGTCCCATATCTCCACCGCCACCGCAGGGGGATTGGGCCAGTCACCGTCGTCGAAGGTCTGGTTGAAGGCGAAGACGTTCTCTCCACCGAGCTTGACCGCCCGATCGCCCTTTCCAATTACGACCTCCCGGATCTTGCCCTTGTAGCTCTCTACCGGAAGCCTCCATTCAGCCATCTCTCACCTCCTAAAGTTCCAACCAGGTATGGGAGTAGAGGGTCTCCCCCATCAGGACCTTGGCGGTCTTGACGTAATCCCTCTCCTTAGGGGGTAGGGAATCGGGGTCGATCTCCTCCCCCTCCATCACCTTCCTTATGAGCTCGACGATCTCCGGCATCTTCCCCTTGGCCAAGGCCATCAGCTCTTCGTCGAAGGCATCGGCTATGGCAGAGTAGGTGCCGGAAAGCTCCAGCATCACCATATAGGTCCGGTTGAGGATCCCCCGCAACTCCTTCGGGGTGCCGTTGGAGACGTTGGAGAGCCCCACCGTGGACTTCACCCCCGGCAACAGGTCCTGGAGCATCTTCATAAACTCGAGGGCCTCCCTCACCGCCTTCTGATCAACGCTGACGGGCATGATGATGGGATCGACCCATATCCGCTCGTTCTCTATACCCAGTTCGTTGGCATAGTTGACGGCATCCAAAATGCTCTCGGCCCTGGCTTCGGCATCGGCAGGGATGCCCTGATCGTTGAGCACGGAGATCACTATGTCACAATCGTACTTAACCGCCAGAGGCATCATCTGCTCTTTGCTATCGGTGCGACCCGATGCGGAGTTGATCAGGGCACGCCACTTGGCCACCTTGAGCCCCTCCTCCACCGCCTTGGGGTTGGTGCTGTCGAGGCTCAGGGGCAGCTCCACTACCTCCTGGACCGTCTCCACCAGCCACGCCATGACCTCTGGGTTTTTGCGGGCCGGCCCTATGTTGAGGTCTATGTAATCCGCCCCTGCGGCGGCCTGTTGCTTGGCCAACTCTTGAATGACCTTGGCGTCCCGGTTGTTGATGGCCTCGGACACCTTCTTCGAAAGGATGTGGATGTTCTCCCCGATGATGACCATCCCGTCCCTCCTTCCTCAGTTTATTAGGACCTTCTCCAAAAACCCCCTCACCTGCTTGAGGGCAGCGTTCCCCCCGGGTAGCTCCAGAAGGCTCCTCCCCTCGAGGTCGTATTGGGCTATCTCCTCATCCTCGGGGATCACACCGAGGATTTCGAGCCCCGCCCCCTCGGCCTCCTTCATCAGCCTCCGATCGACCTCCCCAGGGGCCCTGTTGATGAGGAGCCCGATGCGACCGATCTTCAGGTCGAGCTCCTTGGCAAGCTCGGCTATCCGGGCCGCGCTCTTCACCCCCTTCATGGAGTGGTCGGATACCACCAACAACACATCTACATCCCTGGTGGTGCGACGGCTCAGATGCTCCATCCCCGCGGCGTTGTCCATGAGGATGTAAGGGTAGTCGCGGGTCACCGTATCCATGATCCTGCGCAACACGCTGTTCACATAGCAGTAGCAACCGGGCCCTTCCCCTCGGCCCATGCTCAAGAAGTCGAATCCCTTCTCCTCGACCATTACCTCCTGGAGCCTCGCCTCGAGCCACTGGTCCTTGGAGAAACCAGGGGGAAACTGGGAGACCTTTTCCTGTAGCTCCTCCACCACCTCCCCTACGGTCTTACCCTCCTCGATCCCCAGGACCTGGGCCAAGTTTCCGTCGTGATCGGCATCTATCACCAGGACCGGCTTCCTCCCCTCGCCGAGCAATTCCTTCAGGATCAACCCTGCGATCGTCGTCTTCCCCGTACCCCCCTTCCCCGATACGGCGATGGAAAAGGACATCTCAGCCGATACTCGCCGCGAGCTTCGCCGCCTTGACGGTATTGTACATCAACATGGTGATGGTCATGGGCCCAACCCCCCCGGGGACAGGCGTGATCATGGAGGCCTTTTCCTTCACGGCCTCAAAGTCCACATCACCACAGAGGATGGCCTTCCCCTCAGGGGTCTTGCCGATGCGATTGACCCCCACGTCTATCACCACCGCGCCCTCCTTTACCATGTCAGCGGTGATGGCCTTGGGACGACCTGCAGCGACGATGAGGATATCGGCCCTTCGGGTATGAAAGGCCAGATCGCGCGTTTTGGTGTGACAGACGGTCACCGTAGCGTTGGCGTGGGGGTGTTTCTGCATCAGGATGGCGGCGATGGGTTTGCCCACGATGTTGCTCCGGCCCACTACCACCACCTCAGCCCCCTCGATCTGCACCCCCGACCGGATCAGCAGCTGCCAAATCCCATGAGGGGTGCAGGGGAGGAAATCGGGCTCCCCGATCAGGAGCTTGCCCACGTTCACCGGGTGGAAGGCGTCCACATCCTTCTTGGGGTCGATGGCGTAAAGGACCCTGGTCTCATCTATGTGCTTGGGCAGCGGCAGCTGGACCAGGATACCGTGGATCTTGGGGTCCTTGTTGTACTTGTCGATTAGCTCAAGGAGCGCCTCCTCGGAGATGTCGGCCGGCTGGTTGTCCTGCACGGAGTAAAAACCCAACTCGTGGGCGGTCCGCTGCTTGGCGGTCACGTAACTGACCGAAGCGGGGTCCTCCCCGACCAGGATGGTCACCAAGCCGGGGGTGACCCCGTGTTTGGCCTTCATCTCCTCGACCTCACGCTTGAGCTCCTCCCTTATCTCTTTAGCCACCTCGGTGCCCTTTATGATCTTGGCAGCCATCCTCCCCTCCTTTCCTTAGAAGAGCCCCTTCACCTGGCCGGTGTCGGGGTCGATGTCGATCCGCCTGAAGGCGGGGTCAGAACCGGTTCCCGGCATCAGGCTGATGGTCCCAGCCATGGGGCAGAGGAACTTAGCCCCGGAGAAGAGCAGGATGTCCCTTATGGGCAGCACCCATCCCTTCGGGACCCCCTTCACGTTCGGATCGTGGCTCAGGCTCAGATGGGTCTTGACCATCATGGTGTAGTACTCGTTGTACTTGGGATCGGCCTCGAAGCGCTTCGCCTTCTCCTCCGCCTCAGGGGTCCAAACCACACCGTCAGCGCCGTAGACCTCCTTGGCGATGACCTCCACACGCTTCCTCAAGGGCATGTCCATGGGGTAGAGGTACTTGAACTCCACCTCCTCCTCACAAGCGTCGATCACCGCATCGGCAAGCTCCAAGGCCCCCTCACCGCCCTTCAACCAGTGCTCGCTCACGGCGCAACGGGCCCCTGCCTCCTCCGCGTACTTGCGGACCAAGGCGATCTCGTCCTTGGTATCGGTGTGGAAGGAGTTGATGCAGACCACCGGCTTCATGCCCGACTTCTTGACGATGTTGATGTGGTGCAGCAGGTTCTCGATGCCCTTTTCCACCAGTCCCAGATTCTCCTTGGTGTACTCCTCGGGCAGGGGTCTGCCGGGCACCACCTTGGGGCCGCCACCGTGCATCTTCAGCGCCCTGATGGTGGCGACGATGACGCTGACGTTGGGTTTGAGGCCGCTGATCCTGCACTTGACGTTCCAGAACTTCTCGAAGCCGATGTCCGCCGCGAAGCCGCTCTCGGTGACATGGTAATCCCACATCTTAAGGCCGATGTAGTCGGCCACGATGGACGATTGCCCCACGGCGATGTTGGCGAAGGGCCCGGCGTGGACCAGACAGGGCTGATACTCCACCGTGCAGCAGAGGGTGGGGTTGATGGCATTGCGCATCCAGGCCGCCATGGCCCCGGCCACCTCCAGGTCCTCGGCGGTCACGGGGTTGCCTTTCTTGTCATAGGCCACTGTGATCTCGCCGATCCGCTTCCGCAGGTCCCTGAGGTCCCTGGCGATGGCCAATATCGCCATGATCTCGGAGCTCACGGTGATCTGGAAGCCAGACTCCATCATGAAGCCGTCCATCTTGCCGCCGATGCCGATGATGATCCTCCGCAGGGCCTGGGCGCAGAAGTCTATGGCCCACCTCATCTCCGGACGCCGGGGATCGATGTCGAGCCTCCGCAGGTTCCTCTTGGCCAACTCCTCATCGGAGTAGTTAAACTCGTGCTGCAATCTCGCCGTCAGGGCCACCATGGCGAGGTTATGGGCGTTGGTGATGGCATCGATGTCGCCGGTGAGCCCCAGGGAAAATTCGGTCATGGGGATGAGCAGGGCGTTGCCACCTCCTGCCGCCGTCCCCTTGATGTTGAAGGTGGGACCGGATGAGGGCTGGCGAATGGCGCCACCTACGTTCTTCCCCCTTTTGGCCAGGCCCTCCAGGAGCCCCATGGTCGTGGTGGTCTTGCCCTCTCCCAGGGGGGTGGGGGTTATGGCCGTGACCTCGATGTACTTCCCGTCCGGTTTGTCCTTGAGCCGCTGGTAGATCTTGCGGAAGTCGAGCTTGCAGATCCGCCCGTAGGGGATGACTTCGTCCTTCTCCAGACCCAACTTGTCCCGCCACTCCTCGGGAGTGGGCATCCCTTTTTCCGCCTCGGCCGCTATCTGCCAATCGGCCATCTTGGTGGGGTCGTAAGGCATGTCTCCCTCCTTTTGGTTTTTGGGACTCAAGTGACTATGTTCACAATCTTGGAGGCAAATTAAACACCTTTCTCTCTCCATTGTCAAGATCGGATTGAAGGGAGGGAGGGGCCCGGTCTGAGACCGGGCCTGGGTCGAGGGAGGGGTGCGTCCTTACCTCCTATAAGTGTTTCGGAAGGATTGAGGGAAAACTTGAGGATCATTCTGGTTTAAGAGCAGCGACCCCCGCCACCGCCTCCTCAGGAAGCAGGTCCATCAACTTCACCCCCGTGGAGTAACGCCCTTGGATGGGTACATTGCGGGCAGCGATCCGGAGGATCTTGCCTGTGGAGGAGGTGAGGAAGAGGTCCTCGTCCCCATCGAGGTAGAGCATCTTTATCACGGGGCCGCTTTTGGGGGTGACCTTAACGGCCAAAACCCCTTGTCCCCCGCGTCTCTGTCTTCTGAACTCCTCCACCGCAATCCTCTTTCCGTATCCCCCCTGGGTGACGGTGAGGACCGTTCCCCCCTTTTTCACGATGGCCATGGCCACCACCTCGTCGTCGCCTGTGAGATTCACCCCCTTCACCCCGTGGGCGGCCCGGCCCATGGGACGTAACTCCGTGCTGGAGAAGAGGATGGCATGCCCACCCTTCGTTCCGAGGAGGATCTCTTCGGCGTCGTTCAACCTCTTCGCCCCAACCAGCCTATCGCCCTCTTGCAGCAGAACGGCTTTAATGCCGTTGGATCGGGCGTTGCGGAACTCCTCAAGGGGCGTCCTCTTCACCATGCCCTTTCTCGTCGCCAAGACCACGTGGCCCTCGGAGAAATCCCCCACCGGCACCACCGCCGTCACCATCTCCCCCCGCTCGAGCCGCAGGAGGTTCACCATGGCCTTTCCCTTGGCCGAGGGGGCCATCTGGGGAATCTCGTGGACCCTGAGACCGTAGGCCCGTCCTCGATCGGTGAAGAAGAGGATGTGGGATCGGGCCGAGGCCACGAAGATCTCTTCGACGAAGTCGCCGTCCTTGAGCAGCACTCCGAGCCGTCCCTTCCCCCCGCGGCGCTGTCGGCGGTACTGGTCCGCTGGGGTCCGTTTGATGTATCCCGAATGGGTGATGGTGACCACCACCTCCTCGTCGGCGATGAGGTCTTCCAAACGGATCTCGGCGATCTTGTCCACTATCTCGGTGCGCCGCTCGTCGCCGAAGCGCTCCGCTATCTCCCGGAGCTCCTCGGCCACTACCTGCTCCAGCACCCGTTCCGAAGACAGGATCTCCTTTAAGCGGAGGATGCGTCGAGAGACCTCCTCAAATTCATCAGATATCTTGTCCCTTTCGAGGCCAGTGAGCCTCTGCAGACGCATCTCGAGGATGGCCTGGGCCTGGACCTCCGAAAACTGAAAACGGCGCATCAGCTCCCCCTTCGCCTCCAGAGGGGTCTCCGAGGCCTTGATGAGGGCGATGATCTCGTCTATCACGTCCAGGGCCCTCAGGAAACCTTCGAGGATATGGGCACGACGCTCGGCCTCCCGCAACTCAAACAGGGAGCGCCTCCTCACCACCTCCTTACGGTGCTCCAGGAAGTGCAGGATCATCCCCTTGAGGTCGAGGAGCACAGGCCTCCCCTCCACCAGGGCCAGCATGATGATCCCGTAGGAGACCTGCAGGGGGGTGAGCTTGTAGAGCTGATTGAGGATCACCTCAGCAGCTTCGTCCTTCCTCAGCTCCACTACCACCCTCAGCCCTTCGCGATCGGACTCATCCCTCACCTCAGCGATCCCCTCTACCTTCTTCGATTGGGCCAGCTCAGCGATCTTCTCCACGAGGCGGGCCTTGTTGACCTGATAGGGCAACTCCGTGATGACGATCCTCGAACGGCCTCGCTCTTGTTCGATGAAGACCTTGGCGCGGATCTGAAGCACCCCTCTCCCCGTACGATAGGCGCTCTCTATCCCTCCCCTGCCGCAGATGATCCCCCCTGTCGGGAAATCTGGTCCGGGGATGAACTCCATGAGGTCCTCCACGCTGAGGTCGGGGTCCTCGAGGAGGGCGCAACACGCTTCTATCACCTCCCGCAGGTTGTGGGGGGGGATATTGGTGGCCATACCCACGGCTATCCCTGAGGCCCCGTTCACCAAAAGGTTCGGCAACTTGGCGGGGAGCACCGAAGGCTCCTCAAGGGAGCCGTCGAAGTTGGGGACGAAGTCCACAGTGTCCTTCTCGATGTCCTGCAACATCTCCATGGCGATGGGGGCCAGTCGGGCCTCGGTATAACGCATGGCAGCAGGGGGATCCCCGTCCACTGAGCCGAAGTTCCCCTGGCCGTCGATCAATGGGTAACGGAGGGTGAAATCCTGGGCCATCCTCACCATGGCGTCGTAGACTGCCGCATCGCCATGGGGATGGTATTTGCCCAGGACATCCCCCACGATCCTGGCGCTCTTGCGATAGGGCTTGGTGGGGCCGAGACCCATATCGTACATGGCATAAAGGATGCGGCGTTGGACGGGCTTTAGACCATCCCTCACATCGGGTAAGGCCCGTCCGATGATGACGCTCATGGCGTACTCCATATAGGAGCGCTTCATCTCCTCTTCGATGCTCACTGGGACGACGTTTTCGGGCATCACCAGGACCTCCTTCGAAGTTCTTCTCCGTACTCTTTGAACAGATCAGACCAAGAGCTCCCCTCGAAAGACCGTCACGGCACGGCCCCCGAGGAGTACCCTACCCCTTCAAGACGCACCCGGAGCCACCCTCCCCGGGCCGAAGCCTGATAGGCGAGCATCTCCCCTTTTCCCAACTTCTTCGCCCAGCAGGGGCCGAGACAGCAGTGGGCGCTGCCCAGGGTGGCGTGACCGCAGAGTTCCACCTCAACTTCGGGGGTGAACCACCTGAGGTCAAAGCCCTCCTCTCGGGATATGAGGAAGGCCGCCTCCGGAAGGTTCATCTCCCGGGCAATCCGCCGCATCCAAGACGAATCCCTTGCCCCGGGTAAAAGACAAACTGCTGCGGGATTGCCTCGGAAGGGCTCCTCGGTGAAGGCATCCACCTGAAAGATCTCGATCCCCACAGGGCAATTATAGCTCAAAGGGCCGTTCGCGGCACCTTGAGCAGCCGAGGGGCGAAACGGAGGAAGGAGACGACGGCCAGAGCCTGGACCGGATAGGCGCTCACAGCCTCAGACCGACCTCAAACCCCTCCCTGATGGCGTTCAAGGCCTCCCTTGGCTTGACGCAATCCCCTACCTCGTACAGCTCAACCCTGCCCTCAAGGGCCTCGATGAGATCCCTTCTGGGTTTGAGCCCCATGGCTACAAGGACGTAGTCCGACTCGAAGACCCGCTCCTCGGTCCCCTCAGGGTAAGTTCGGGCCACGATCTCGACCCTCCTGCCCGAGGTGGATCTCGACCCGTACCTCACGCATCAGGAACTCCATGGTCCTGATGTACTCCTCCTTACCCTGCTGGGCCTTTCGGGGGAGATCAGGATCCACAAGCAGGGGCCTTCCCGTTCCCCCTCGGGAACCAGTTTCGGGTTGGCGGCGCGGCCGGCGTGGTTTATGTGGGCGGCGATGAGACCCCCCGCATCGTGAACCGCTTCGGTCAACCTCTTGAGCCCCTCCACAAGGCGGTTGTCATAGATCCCGAGCTGGGTGGGGATCTCACGGCCGTTGGGGGCGATATACATGGGCTCGGTGATGATGAGCCCAACCCCTCCCTCCGCCCTCCGGCGGTAAAAGGCGATGTGCCGCTCGGTCACCTCCCCCTCCTTGGTACCGTACCCGAGCTTCACCGGGGGCATGATCAGACGGTTGGGCAGCTTTAGAGGGCCTATCTTCAAGGGTTGAAACAGGGAATCCGCCATGGCTCACCCTCCTTTCTCTCTTCAATTAATGGCCACGAAAGGCCGCACCGGTCGAGACCGCCCTCAGGGTCAGGACCGCCACCACCGTCCAGATGCCGATCAAAAAGGCGTTGAGCAGCCAGAAGCTCCAATAGAGGAAGGGAAAGGAGAAGACGCGGAAGGTCACCCCGGTGGAGACGGCCAACGCACCTGAGGGAAAGGTGAAGGCCCACCAAGAAAGGGCATAGGGCATCCCCACACTGCGTATGTAGTAGAGGATCACCAAAAGCGACATCACGAACCACCAGATAGAGAGTCCCCAAAAGACCAGCAGGGAGATCTTACAGAGGACGGCACAGGTGCTGGGGTTGAAGCCCGTCTGCACGTGGTGGAAGAAGTGCATCATCTTGGCCACCACGATGGCGATGATGGCCGTCGGGGCTATGCCGATGAAAAAGGTGGGGGCGAGGCGTGCCATGGGCATCTCGTGGTAGATGTAGCGGTGATAGACCGCCGCCCCTACGAAGAGGAAGAGGAAAAAGCCCACCCCAAGGCTCACCAGGGAGACGAGGAAATAGGGCTGCCAGTTCTGGGAGAGGGCGGCCAACCCGAAGCCCGCCACCGGGATGATCAGCTTCGACACGGGGGGAATATACCACCCAAAGTTGGCATGGGGCAGGTCGATCTCGCTGTGGGTGTACATGCGAAGCGAAATGACAAAGCCAAAAAGGTATATCCCGGCGCTTCCGAGGATCCACAGGACCTTGGCCAGGCTCACTGCCAAGGGAAGGGGGAGGACCACCCCCCTGTATTTGAGGAAGTCGAGGGCCAACACGATCATGGCGATGGGCATGGTGGGATAGAAGTTTCCCGCTATGGGGTGGTTCAAGTCCTCTCTGGCGGCCTCAGGGTAACGTATGAACTTGAGGGTCCAAGGGATGAGGATCACTATGAACAGGATCACTGAAAGCCATACGAAGACCACCCCCAGCCCCTTCGCCCAGGGGGCCTTGAGGAAGGCCATGGATAGGGGGATGACCCCCGTACCCATCACTGTAGCGAACCAGGCCGGACTGAAGTTCCTGATGACCGAAGGAGATTCCCCTTTCATCGCTCTTCCTCCTGGGTTTTAGCAGGCTCCTCTTTTGGCGGAGGGGTCCCTTTGTGTCTCAGATGCAGGATCTCGTACCAGATGCTGTGACGGCGGCACACATAGTCTAAATCGACCTTCCCGGTGAAGATCCCGCGGAGCATGGGGCGGTTCGACTTGAAGACGAGGGCCCCCAGGTGGCCACCGCCTTGCGGCGGTCCAGGGCGTGGGAATTGTCCGCCGGGATGCCAGCTGTAGCTGCAGCACCTAAAAAGGCTGCCCCCGCTTTGAGAAATCCTCTCCTGTCCATCTTTTCCTCGAAGATATGAAAATCTGAATAATAGAATATTCGGGATAAACCAACTTGTCAACCCCGTGATCCCCTTGGTTGATACGGGGGTGGGGAGGAAGTAGATTGAGAATGTGGAGGCTGTGAAGGTAATAGGAGGAGGTCTGGCGGGATCTGAAGCGGCTTGGCAGCTGGCCCGGAGGGGGGTCCCCGTCATACTCTACGAAATGAAGCCCAAGAAGTTCTCCGAGGCCCACCGTTCTCCCCTCTTGGGGGAATTGGTGTGCAGTAACTCCCTCAAATCCATGGACCTCAAGACCGCCCACGGACTGTTGAAGGAGGAGATGAGGCGGCTCGGCTCCCTCGTCATAGAGGCGGCTTGGGAAAGCCGGGTCCCAGCGGGAGGGGCCTTGGCCGTGGACAGGGAGGAGTTCGCCCGCAGGATCACCGAGCGGCTCGAGGCCTTACCTCAGGTGAAGATCGTCCGGGAGGAGGTAACGGAGGTGCCTCCAGACGGCCTGGTGATCATAGCCACGGGGCCCCTCACCTCCCCGGCCTTCAGCGAGGCCATCGCCCGTCTGACCGAGCGCGACCACCTCTACTTCTACGACGCCATAAGTCCCATCGTGACCGCTGACTCCATCGATTTCACCAAGGCTTTCAAGGCCTCCCGCTACGGGAAGGGCGGAGACGACTACATCAACTGTCCCATGACCAAAGGGGAATATTACCGTTTCGTGGAAGAGCTCCTGCGGGCCGAGAGGGTCCCGCTGAGGGAGTTCGAGCGGGTGATGCCCTTCGAAGGCTGCATGCCCATCGAGGACCTGGCGGAGCGTGGTCCGGACACCTTGGCCTTCGGTCCCATGAAGCCCGTGGGCCTGGTCGACCCCCGTACGGGCAAACGTCCCTATGCAGTGGTGCAACTGCGCCCCGAGAACCGCGAGGGGACCCTTTACAACATGGTGGGGTTCCAGACCAAACTCCGCTACGGCGAGCAGGAACGGGTCTTCAGGCTCATCCCAGGGTTGGAGAGGGCGGAGTTCGTCCGCTATGGGAGCCTGCACCGCAACACCTTCATCGATGCCCCGAGGCTCCTGGATGAACACCTGAGGCTGCGGAGGGAGCCACGGGTATTTTTCGCCGGACAACTCACCGGCGTGGAGGGTTATGTGGAGTCGGCGGCCATGGGCCTCCTGGCGGGGATAAACGCAGCGAGGACCCTCAAGGGCTTGCCCCTCATCCCTCCGCCTCGCACCACCGCCCTGGGGGCCCTGATCGGCCATATAACTAACCGCTTCACCTCCCAGTACCAGCCCATGGGGGTGAACTTCGGGCTCTTCCCCCCCCTCGAGGAAAGGGTCAAGCGGAAGGAAGAGCGCAGGGCGAGGCTTGTGGAAAGGGCCCTGAAAGACCTTCAAGCGTGGATATCGCAGTTAAGGGAGGAGGCAAAATGATAGCCCTTTCGAGCGCCTGGGGGATGAAACTCGGGGCCAGGACGGCCTCAGAACTCCTGGCCCCCCTGTTGCGGATGGGTTTCGAAGGAATGGAACTCGATTTCAGGGTCACCCCCGAACTGCTCGAGGAGCTACGTCCGAGCCTCAAAAGAGGCGATCCCAAGGTGGTGAGTCTGCACAACTTCTGTCCGGTTCCAGAGGGATTGCCACCTCACAAGGCCTCAGGGGATGCCTTCAACATGGCTTCTCTCGATCCGGAGGAACGTCGTGAGGCGATCCGCTGGACCTGTCACACCTTGGAGGTGGCCCACGAGCTGGAGGCCAAGGCGGTGGTGCTGCACCTGGGCTATATGGACCTCGACGCCGAAAGCCCCCATGAGGCCTTCCGGGAGGGAAGATGGGGGGAGGAGAAGCTCAGGGACTATCTCGAGCTCAGGACCTCAAAAGCCCCTCGTCACCTCGACGCCATCCTCCTCTGTCTCGACAGGATCCTGCAGCGGGCTGAAGAGCTGGGGGTTCAGGTGGGGATAGAGAACCGCTATTACCTGCACGAATTCCCCTTGGGGGACGAGATTGGACGAATCCTCGGGGAGTTCTCGGGGGCCCCCATCGGCTACTGGCACGACACAGGGCACGCCCACGTGCTTGAGACCTTAGGGGCAGTGAAGCACGAGGAGCTGCTACGTCGCTACGGCCCGAGGATAGTGGGAGTACACCTCCACGACGCCAACGACCTCAAGGACCACCTCCCCCCCGGGAAGGGCGTTATAGACTTCGAGATGGTGCTGAAATACCTCCCGGAGGGGGCCGTGAAGGTCATGGAGATCCATCCCCCTGCCTCCGAGGGGGAGATAGAAGGGGGACTCAACTACCTCCGGGGAATGGGTTTCTGCTGAGCCTCAGAGGAGGCCCCTTTCGCGGAAGCTGAAATAGCCCCTCTCGGCCACCACCAGATGGTCTATCAGCCTTACCTCCAGGGGCCTCAGGGCAGCAGCCACCTGAGCCGTCACCGCCCTGTCTTCAGAAGAAGGTTCCGGATGGCCGCTGGGATGGTTATGGATCAAGATCACCCCCGTCGCAGCGCGCCTCAAGGCCCCCTCCGCTATCCTTCGAGGATAAACCGCTGCCCGCTGGACCGTCCCCTTGGACAGCACCTCGAGGTCCAAAAGCTCGTTCTTAGAATTGAGGTAGAGCACTACGAAGTGCTCGTCCCTTTCCTTGGAGAACCTGGCCTTGGCGAAGGAGACCACCCGCTCGGGGGAGGACAGGAGGTCCCGCCCACGGATCCCCTCGGCCTCCACCGCTGCCCAAAGCGCCCCCACAAGGCGCAGGAGGAGAGCCGTCCTCGGGCCCACCCCCCTTACCCCCTGGAGCTCCTCAAAGGGTGCAAAGAACACACCGCCCAGGGAGCCGAAGCGTTCGATCAAGGTCTTGGCCAGGGGTTTCACGTCCCGCCTGGGGATGGCATAGGTCAGAAGCAGCTCCAGCAGTTCGTAATCGGCCAGGCCCTCAGGGCCAAGGCGTCTGAAGCGCTCCCTCAAGCGCTGCCGGTGTCCGAGCCAGTGCGGGCCTTCACCTCTCCCCATGGATCTCTATGGCGCTGAAGAAGTAAGGGATTTCAAAGGCAGCGCTCTCTGGAGAGTCGGATCCGTGGACGATGTTTTCCTGGACGTTGTCGGCGTAAAGCCTCCTTATGGTGCCCTCAGCGGCCTTTCGGGGATCGGTTGCCCCCATGATCTCCCTCACCCTGGCGATGACTCCCTCCCCTTCCAGGACCATGACCACCACAGGGCCGCTGGACATGAACTCCGTGAGGCTCTCGAAGAAGGCCTTTCCCCGATGAACGGCGTAAAACCCCTCGGCCTCCCCTTTGGTGAGCCTCAACATCTTTAGAGCCACTACTCGAAGCCCCTCCGCTTCAAAACGCCTGATGACCTCCCCTATAAGCCCCTTCCTCACCCCGTCGGGCTTCACGATGACCAAGGTCCGCTCCATGGCTCCTCCTCGCGCGTTTTTTGCGAGATGATATCCCAAGGCCCCTCCCCTGTCCATTTGCGGAAGCCAGGGGGGCATGATAGAAATAGCCCCATGGTGAGGGTAACGTACAGGGAAAGGACCTATACCTTCGAGGGGAAGGTGACGGGCTCTCTCATCCTCAAAGAACTGGGCCTGAGGGAGGAGGAGGTCCTGCTGGTCAAGGACGGCCAGCTCCTGCCGCCGGATGAACCCTTGAAGGATGGGGAGGTAAAGGTGGTGCCGGTGGTCTCCGGGGGGTGAAATGCGGTGTCGGATGTGCGGTCAGAGGGCCGTCATCAAACTCAGGGCCCACAACATCGCCCTCTGCGCCCAGTGTCTGCAGGAGTTCGTCAGGCGCAGGGTCAGAAAGGCCATAAAGGAGTACAGACTGCTGGGCCGCGACGAAAGGCCCCTGGTGGCGGTCTCCGGGGGCAAGGACAGCCTCACCGTATGGGACCTTCTGCTCGAGCTCGGTTTCGAAGCCCACGGCCTCTACATCCATTTGGGGATAAAGGGGTATTCGGACCGATCAGAGGAAGCGGCCAGGCGCTTTGCCCAACAGAGGGGACTCCAACTCCGTGTAGAGCGGGTCTCCGAGCACTTCTTCGGTCTGGGCATACCCGAACTGGCCAGGCTTGATCGCCGCCCAACCTGTTCCACCTGCGGGATGGTGAAGCGATATCTCATGAACAAGGTCGCCTACGAGGGAGGGTATGTCCTGGTCACCGGCCATAACCTGGACGACGAGGTGGCGACGTTGCTGGGGAACGTCCTCGACTGGAAGGAGGGATACTTGAGCAGGCAGGCCCCACGGCTTCCCGCCGAGCAGGGCCTCGCCCCGAGGACGAAACCGCTGGTGCTCTGCACGGAGCGGGAGACGGCCGCTTACGCCATAACCCGCGGCATAGACTACATCCTCGAGGAGTGTCCCTTCAGTCGCGGGGCCACTTCGCTCTTCTACAAGGGACTCCTCAACCAGCTCGAAGAGCACTCCCCCGGCTCGAAGCTCAGATTCTACCGGGGATTCCTCCGCATCAGACACCTCTTCCGCAGTGAGGAACCGCTCCTGAGGCCCTGCTCGAGTTGTGGCTTCCCCACCACAGCAGAGGTGTGCAATTTCTGCCGCCTGAAGGAAAGGGCCCTGAGAGAAGCCGGGAATTAAAAGTAAAAAGGGGCCTCTTGCGAGGCCCCTCTCCCTCAACCCTTACCCCCTTAGAACTCCTCCATTCCAGGGGTCGCCGGGGCGGCCTTCTCCTTCTTGGGCTTCTCGGCCACCAGGGCCTCGGTGGTGATCAGCAGTGAGGCAACGCTCGCCGCGTTCTGCAGCGCCAACCTCACCACCTTGGTGGGGTCGATGACGCCGGCCTTCATCATGTCGGTGAACTCCTCCTTGGCCGCATCGAACCCGAAGTTGGGTTCCTTGGAGTCCTTGACCTTCTCGACCACCACCGCGCCCTCTTTACCGGCGTTCTCGGCTATCTGGCGCAAGGGCTCCTCAAGGGCCTTCCTGACGATATCGACCCCGATGGCCTGATCGCCCTCAAGCTTCAGGTTGTCCAAGGCCTTGGCCGCCCTGAGCAGTGCCACTCCACCACCCGGAACGATCCCCTCCTCGACGGCAGCCCGGGTGGCGTTCAGCGCGTCCTCCACCCTCGCCTTCTTCTCCTTCATCTCCGTCTCGGTGGCGGCACCGACGCGGATCACGGCCACCCCGCCCACGAGCTTGGCCAAGCGCTCCTGCAGCTTCTCGCGGTCATAGTCGGAGGTGGTCTCCTCTATCTGGGTCCGGATCTGCTTCACCCGGCCCTCGATGGCCTCCTTGCTGCCAGCGCCCTCGACGATGGTGGTGGTGTCCTTGTCGATGATGACCTTCTTGGCCATACCGAGGTCATCGAGGGTGACGTTTTCCAGCTTCACCCCCAGATCCTCGGAGATGAAGCGACCACCGGTCAGGATGGCGATGTCCTCGAGCATCGCCTTTCGCCTCTCACCGAATCCAGGGGCCTTGACCGCAGCGCACTTCAAGGTGCCCCTGATCTTGTTCACCACCAGCGTTGCCAGGGCTTCACCCTCGACGTCCTCGGCGATGATGAGGATGGGCTTGCCGGCACGGGCTACCTGTTCGAGCACGGGCAGCAGATCCTTCATGCTGGAGATCTTCTTCTCGTGGCAGAGGACATAGCAATCCTCGAGCTCGCAGACCATCTTCTCGGGATCGGTCACGAAGTAGGGGGAAAGGTACCCGCGGTCGAACTGCATCCCCTCGACCACCTCCAGGGTGGTCTCCATCCCCTTGGCCTCCTCGACGGTGATGACACCCTCTTTGCCCACCTTGGCCATGGCCTCGGCGATGATGTCGCCGATGCTCGGGTCGTTGTTGGCCGAGATGGTGGCCACCTGGGCGATCTCCTTCTGCTCTTTGGTGGGCTTGGACATCTTCTTGAGCTCCTCCACCACCGTCTCCACCGCTTTGTCGATGCCCCGTTTCACGTCCATGGGGTTGGCACCCGCGGCCACCACCTTGACGCCCTCGCGGTAGATGGCCTGGGCCAGGACCGTAGCAGTGGTTGTGCCATCACCAGCCGTATCGGAGGTCTTGGAGGCCACCTCCTTGACCATCTGGGCCCCCATGTTCTCGAACTTGTCCTCGAGCTCTATCTCCTTGGCCACGGTCACTCCGTCCTTGGTGACCGTGGGGGAACCCCAGCTCTTCTCCAGGATGACGTTCCTGCCCCGCGGACCAAGGGTGACCTTCACCGCGTTGGCGAGGGTGTCCACGCCCTTCAGGATCTTCTCCCTCGCCTCCACATCGAACTTGATCTCCTTCGCAGCCATCTCTACCTCCCTCCTTCCTAAGATTTAGTCCTCCACGATTATCCCCAGGATATCGTCCTCACGCATGATGAGGTACTCCTTCCCGTCAATCTTTATCTCAGTACCAGCGTACTTGCTGAAGATAACCCTATCGCCGGCCTTCACCTCCAGCGGAATGACCGTCCCGTCTTCCTTCACCCTTCCCTTTCCTACGGCGACGACCTTACCCTCCATCGGCTTCTCCTTGGCGGTGTCCGGGATGATGATCCCTCCAGGCGATTTCTCCTCTCCTGGTTCGATGCGCTCTATCAATACCCTGTCCTGCAAAGGCGTCACCTTCATAACCCTTCCCTCCTTTCCTCGAGGTTTTTGGAATGTTCAAAAAAGGGTGATCTTGCGTGCCACGAAAAAGTAATCACACCCCACCCCCTTGTCAAGGCAGCCCTCTATAGCTCCTCCTCTTCCTCCTCCGGCTCCAGCTCCTCGAGGCGCCTCATCATCTTCAGTTTGCTCGGCTGTCCCATCTTCTCCAGTCGCTCCTGGCACTTGACACAGTAACGGGTGAAGGGGAGGACCTTGAGCCTCTTCAGGCCTATGGGCTTTCCACACTCCTCACAGTAGCCGTAAGTCCCCTCTTCCAGCCTCCTCAAGGCCTCCTCTATGTTGCGCAGTCGCTCCACATAGAGCTGCAGCAAACTGTAGTCTATGTCCTCCGCCAGATCGAGTTGGGAAAGGTCCCCGATGTCCATTGTGGAAAAGGAGGAGAAGCGTGGGTCCTCCCGTATCTTAGCGCCCATCTCTTCCTCTATCTTGGCCAAGGTCTCATCCCTCAGGCCGAGTAGCAGTTTGCGAAGCTCCTCTCGGTCGAATCCGTCATCCTTTTGCCTCATATCGTCCCTCCACCTCGGCTATGCGCTCTTGAGCCATCCGAAGGCCTTCCGCATCTGCTGCCTGGCCGAAGGCCTTCCGGGCGAAGTGATATTTACCCACCTCCATGGCCCTATGGCCGAGCTCCTTCCAAACCTCGGGGGGGAACTCCTCCCCCAGAAATTCGCCGATCTGATAGAGGAGGAAAAAGTCCCCTTCCCTCAAGGCAATTTCCTTGAGCTGCATTAAACCCTCCCGGTATTTGGCCCTGCCGAAGAACTCCACGGCGTCATTCCACCGTCCTTCTTCAAGGTAAAGATGGCCGTATTCCACGAGCACCTCAGGGGGAGTGTCCTTGCCGTAGAGGATCTCCCTCCGCTTTATCGGGTCTGGAAGCCGCTTTGCCATTTCCGAGGCGAAATATAATGCCCCCCAGGGGATTTTCAAAGGAAGGAGATCATCCCCGCCGGAAGATCCGCTTGAGGATCCCTCCCCGCTCCCCTTCCAGCCCCTCCAAATAGGAGAGGCTCTCCAACACGTCTTCCTTCTTTCTCAACACCAACACAAGGGGCACGGCTCGCTCCAGCCCCTGCAGCTCCGTAAGCACCCCTTTCAAGTCCATAGTCCCCCTGCCCAAGGGGAGGTGTTCGTCCTCGTGACCGTGGTTGTCGTGCAGATGACAAACTAAAAGGTAATCGGCCAACATCCTTATGTACTCCCTCAGGTCGAGGCCCCACGTATGGGCATGGCCAAGATCTAACAGCGCCCCCAGATGGGGGGAGGCCACCCTGCGCAGGATGTATAGGTGCTCCTGAGGTGTGGCGATAAGCCGATATGCCCTTCCCCGGGGGCTATTCTCCACCGCCAGTGACACCCCCAAACGGCCGGCAATCCTCGCCATCACTGTAAGGCTGGTGAGGAGATTTATCCGGGAGTTACTGAGGTAGTCTCTGGGGAAGTCCTTGGGGAGCCTCCCGGGGTGGATGATCACCACCCTGGCGCCAAGGAGGGATGCAAACCTGGCCGATTCCAGGGTCTGCCTTATGGAGGCCCTCCTTATCAATGGGTTGAGGCTCGCGATGTTCACGTCGTACACGGGGCTGTGGATGATGGGCTCCAGCCCCCGCTCCTCGAGCTTCGCCCGTAGTTCCTCTGCCTTTCCCCTGCCCAGATCCTGGGGAAGGAGATAGGGCCGCTCCCCCCTTATCTCCACGTAGCGGACCCCACAAGAGCTGGCGAAGTCGAGAAAGAAATCCAGCTCCCCCTCCATCTGCCGGAAGGTAGAAAGGCCCAATCTCTCGCGCAACCTCAAGGTCATCCCCCACGTGAAACGATGGATCCGACACCTCCATCACGTCCACCTGCCTCCGAGTTCGCTCGAAGATACCACGTTGGGACACGAAAACCAAGAGGCCCTTGACATGGAGAGAAGTTTGGGGGTAGTAAATTGTATACAATATACAATCCGGGAGGGGACCATGGACATCTTCGAAAACCTCACGGTCCTTAGCCTTGAACAGGCCACCGTCCTCCCCTATCTCACCTATCGTCTCGCCATGGATGGCATGCGGGTTATAAGGTTGGAGCATCCCGTTTACGGCGATCCCAATAGAAAGGTGGGGGACGACGTCCTAGGGGACGGGATGTTGAGGAGCTACTTCTTGCCCATAAATGCCGGGAAAAAGGCCATAACCCTCAACTTGGGAACCCCTGAAGGGCGGGAACTCCTCTACAGGCTGATAAGGGAACTGCCCGTGGACATCTTCTGCACCAACCAACTGCCGCGCAATTATGAGAAGCTCGGGATAGATTACGAAACCCTTCGTCAAGTGAAAAAGGACATCATCTGGTTCGGTGTCACAGGTTTCGGTCCCCAGAGCAATGAAGCGGCTTACGACCCGATCCTTCAGGCCAGGGGAGGGTTGATGGAGCTCACGGGAGAGCCAGATGGCCCGCCCATGGTCCTGGGGATACCCCTGCCGGACATGGGCTCCAGCGAGCACGGTTATGGCTTGATCATGAAGGCCCTTTACAAGCGCCAGCTCACCGGGGAGGGGTCCCGCATCGACCTGGCCATGTTCCAATCGACGGTCAGCTGGCTCACCGTACCCATCACCATGACCAAGTCCTTCGGCAAGAAGATCACCCGGCGGGGTAACACCCATGAATTCTTCGCCCCGGTATCGGTCTACAAGACCCGCGACGGCTATGTCTACATCGCCGTGGGGAACGACAGACAGTGGAAGGACATGGTCAAGATACCGGGTTTCGAATCCCTGGACCGCCCCGAGTACGAGACCAACGCCGGTCGGATCGCGGATAAGAAGGAGCTCAACCGCCAGATAGAGGAGGTCACCAAGACCTACAGCTCTGACGAATTGATCAAGCTGTTCAACGAACGTACCATCCCCATCTCGAAGATCAACACCATAGAGGAGGTCGTCGAAGACCCCTTCGTCAAAAATTGGCTCCTCAAGTCCAAAGACCCAGTGACCGGCACCGAGATCGCCCTCGCCCCGCCGCCTTACATCACCCCCTACCTCCAGAAAGTGGGGCAGACCCTCTCCTTTCCACCTCGTTTCGGCGAGCACAACGAGGAGATCTTCGGAGGGGTCTTAGGGCTTAGCAAGGAGGAACTCTCCCAACTGAAGGAAAAAGGGATCATCTAAGGAGGTGAAGGCATGGATTTTCGGCTCACCGAAGAACAGGAGTTCTTCCGCAAGACCATAGCCGAGACGGTGGACCGACTCATCGTCCCCAAGGCTGAGGAGATAGACGAGAAGGACGAATTCCCTTGGGATCTCTGGAGGGAGTTCGCTAAGCTCGGCTACATGGGGCTCCGGTACCCGGAGGAGTACGGAGGGATGGGGGCCGACAAGGTCACCTGCATGATCTTTTACGAGGAGATCACCCGGGGCTCGGTGGGTTTTGCCCAGAGCGTCATTATGAACATGTTGATGGGCACCCACTTCATCTACCGCTTTGGCACCGAGGAGATGAAGAAGCGCTGTCTGATCCCCGCCATCCGCGGGGAGAAGATCGGCACCATCTGTTTCACCGAGGATCAGTCGGGCTCCGACCTCGCGGCTACCAGGACCACAGCGGTGAGGGATGGCGATTACTGGATAATCAACGGGACCAAACAGTGGATCACCAACGGTCCTATATGCGACTTCGCCACGGTGGTGGCTACCACCGACCCTTCCTTGGGCCTCAAAGGGCTCAACTTCTTCCTCGTGGAGAAGGGGACCCCGGGCTTCTCCCCTGGTCAGGTCATCAAGAAGATGGGCTGTCGTGGGACGATCTCAGGGGAGCTGATCTTTGACAACGTGCGCATTCCGGCGGAGAACCTCCTCGGAGAGGAGCTGGGCAAGGGGGTCAAGTACCTCGGGGAGATCCTGGACGAGATCCGGGTGATGACCGGAGCCATGGCCCTGGGTATCGCCCGGGCAGCCTATGAGGAGGCCCTTGAATATGCGAGAAAGCGCGTGGCCTTCGGCAACCCCATCGGAAAATACCAGCTCATCCGCGCGAAGTTCGCCGATATGGCCACGGAGATGGACGCGGCGAGGCTCCTGATCTGGCGGGCCGCCTGGATGATGGATCAGGGGATCCCCTGCACCAAGGAGGCCATCATGGCCAAGATGTTCGCCACGGAGGTCTGCCAAAAGGTGGTGGACGAGGCCACCAGGATCTTCGGGGCCAACGGTATGGCCATGGAGTACGCCCCGCAGAGGCATTTCAGGGATGCAAGGTTTCTCCTCTACGGGGGCGGCACCCACGAGGTACTGAGGGACTACTTGGGCAGATTGATCATCGGGAAACTCTGATATAGCATTTGCGCAAAAACTAAGGAGGTGCGAGGTGGAAATCGTCGTCCTGGTTAAAAGGGTCCCGGACAGCGAAGCTCAGGTCCAGGTAAAACCCGACGGTTCGGGGGTAAACGTCGAGGAGCGCTACGGCATGAACTTCTTCGACTCCCTGGCCGTGGAAGAAGCTTTGAGGATAAAGGAAAAGCATGGGGGCAAGGTCACGGCGATAAGCCTTGGCCCATCGGCCTCCGTGGAAGTCCTGCGGACGGCCATAGCCATGGGAGTGGACGAGGCGGTGCTGTTGGAGGACGAGGCCCTGCAAGGGGGGGATGAGTACGCCGCCGCCCGGGCCTTGGCCGCCGCGGTCAAGACCATGCCCCATGACCTGGTGCTCTGCGGCCGTGAGGCCTTCGACGATTCATCCGGAGTCGTAGGCCCCCTGGTGGCCCAGTTCCTCGGCATCCCTTCGGTCACCATGGTCACCAAGGTGGAGGTGATGCCCGAGGGGGGAAAGGTGAAGGTGGAAAGGGAGGCCGAAGGGGGAAAGGAAATACTGTCTGTTTCCCTCCCTGCCCTTCTCACCGCCCAAAAGGGGCTCAATGAACCGAGGGTGCCGCCGGTCATGGGAGTGGTCAAGGCGATGAAGGCGGAGGTGAAGCGTTTAGGCCTCGGTGACCTCGGCCTCAAACCTGAGGACGTCGGCAAGGCTGGCTCCAAGGTAGAGGTCCTCAGATACGTGGAACCCCCAAAAAGGCGGGCGGTCAAGTACATCAAGGGCGAGCCCCAAGAGATGGTCAAGGAGCTCATCGAGCTCCTCAAGACCGAAGCCAGGGCCCTTTAGGAGGTGGAAGATGGGCGCTGTATGGGTCTACGCAGAGCATCATGACGGGAAGCTGAGGAAGGTGACATACGAACTCCTCGGCAAGGGACGCGAGCTATCCCAGGCGAAAGGGGCTCAGCTCGCAGCGGTAGTGCTCGGAGACGATCTGACGGGGATCGCGGAGGAACTGGCCTCCTTTGCCGACAAAGTCTACGTCCTCGAGTCCCCACTGTTCGAAAAGTACAACTGCGATGCCTTCATCGCTGGACTTCTGCCTTTGGTGCAGCAGGAAAAGCCCTCTGTGGTCATGGCCGGTGCCACATCCCAGGCCCGCGATCTCTTTCCCGCCCTGGCGGGGAAGCTCGAAACCGGCATCGTGGTGGACTGTGTGGGGATGGAGTTGAAGGACGAAGGCCTCGTCTTGAGAAAACCAGTCTATGGAGGGAAGGTACTGGTAGAGGTGACCATAAAGGGGGAGCCCCAGCTTGTATTGGTCAGGCCGCGGACCTTCCCTCCTGTAGAGTCCGGAGGGCAAAGGGGCGAGGTGGTAAAGCAGGAGGTGGACGTGGACCCCGGCGGCCTCAGGATAGAGGTGGTCGAAATCGAGAGGCTCGCAGGGGAGAAGGTGGACCTTACCGAGGCCGACGTGATCGTCTGTGGAGGTAGGGGGTTGAAATCTCCCGAGAACTTCAAGCTCCTCGAGGAACTGGCAGATGTGCTCGGCGGGGTAGTAGGGGCCACCAGGGCTGTGGTGGACGCGGGGTGGAGGCCCCAGTCCGACCAGGTGGGAAAAAGCGGCAAGACCGTTTCGCCGAACCTCTATTTCGCCATCGGCCTATCGGGTGCCATCCACCATGTGATGGGGATGGACACCTCAAAGGTGGTAGTGGCCATAAATCGCGATCCCATGGCCCCTATCTTCCAGTACGCGGATTACGGTCTGGTGGCGGATCTCTTCCAAGTGGTGCCGTTGCTCACGGAGGAACTGAAGAAGGAGCTGGGGAGGTGATGGAAGGACTCGACGCCATTGTAGTAGGTGGTGGGCTGGCAGGCCTTGCCGCTGCTTACACCCTCGCCAGAGAGGGGTTGGGGGTGATCCTCTTCGAGCGTGGGGACCATCCCGGGAGCAAGAACGTCACCGGTGGCAGGCTTTACCTCGACCCGGTTAAACCCTTGCTCGATGGCCTCTGGGAGGAAGCCCCTTTGGAACGCCAGGTAACCAAAGAGCGCATCACCGCTATGACCGAGGACTCCTCGGTGACCTTCGAGTTCTCCTCCGAGAGGCTGAAAGGGCATAGCTATACAATCTTGCGCTCGCCCTTTGACCGTTGGTTGGCGGAAAAGGTAACCCAAGCCGGGGCCTTCATCGTCCCCCAGCGGAAGGTGACCGACCTGCTCATGGAGGACGGGCGGGTGGTGGGGGTGAAGGCCGACGAGGAGGAGATACCCGCCTCTGTAGTGATCATCGCCGATGGGGTCCTCTCTCCTCTGGGGGAAAAGGCCGGGTTGAGGAGGCCCCTCGAAGCGGGTCGTGCAGCGGTGGGTTTCAAGGAGGTGATAAAGCTCGGCGAGGAGGAGGTCTCCCGTCGCTTTGGCCTCAGGAAAGGGGAGGGCCTCGCCCACCTCTTCTTTGGGGCCATCACTAAAGGGATCTTCGGTGGGGGATTCCTCTACACCAATCGTGAAAGCATCTCCCTGGGGATGGTGGTAGGGATAGGGGATTTCAGGGAGGAGATGCCCTTTGAGATGCCTCAGGTGCTGGAGGACTTCAAGGCCCGTGCGGAGATCGCCCCGTTGATCGAGGAAGGTGAGCTCCTGGAGTACTCCGCCCACATCATCCCAGAAGGGGCCTATAGATTGGTGAAGAGGCTTTACGGGGATGGGGTACTGCTGGCGGGTGATGCAGCTGGCTTCGCCCTAAACCACGGGATCACGGTGAGGGGGATGGATTTCGCCCTCGCCTCCGGGGTACTGGCCGCCCGGGCTGTGAGGGAGGCCAAGAAACGGGGCGATTTCTCAGCAAACGCCCTCAGCCATTACGAAGCCCTCCTCAGGGAGAGCTTCGTGCTCAAGGATATGGAGACCTTCGCCTCTACATCCGAGGTCCTGGCACTGAGGAGGCTTCACGACCACTATCCCCGACTTCTCTGTTCCATGGCCGAAGACCTCTTCCGGGTGGGGGAGGGACCCAAGGAGAGGATATCTCGCACCTTCTGGCGCTATGCCAAGGGAGCCCTTTTAGACCCGAAGGTATGGAAGGACCTGTGGCGGATGAGGGAGTTGTGATGAAGGTGGAGGAAAAGTTAGCCCTCGGCTTCTTCAGAGTGGACGACAAATCCCACATCACCTTGGATCAGTCGGCCTGTAGGACCTGTGACCCAAAGGTATGTCTAAAGGTTTGCCCCGCAGGGCTCTACTCAATAAGCGAAGAAGGCCAGGTGGTAGTGGAGTACACAGGGTGCCTTGAATGCGGCACCTGTCTTTTGGCCTGCCCTAAAGGGGCCATCGCGTGGGAGTATCCCCGCGGCGGTTGCGGGGTGCAATATCGCTATGGCTGAGGGCACTGTGAGGGAGATCCCGGTGGAGGAGAGGATGCCCCTGTGGGAGCGGATCTACCGCCGCCTCAGGGGGGCGATCCAGAGGGGCGAGTTTTCCCCTGGCACCCGGCTGGTGGAACAGCGCCTCGCCGAGGACCTCGGGGTGAGCCGCACCCCGGTAAGGGAGGCCCTTTACAGACTGGAAAGGGAGGGCCTTGTGACCAAGATCCCCCATCGGGGGATCATCGTAAGGGATCACGATCCCGAGGAGCTGATGGAAGTCCTGGAGCTTCGGGGATTGCTGGAGGGCTATGCGGCATCGCTTGCCGCCAAGCGGGCGGATCAGGAGCTGTTCGACGAACTGGAGGGAATCCTCCGGGCATCGGAGGAAGCCATTCAGCGGGGGGATATAGATCGGGTCATCGAGCTGAACACCGATTTCCACGAGACCCTCTACCGTCGCTGCGGGAACCGCAGGCTTTTCGAGCTGATAAAGGACCTTAGGGACCAGTTCTACCGCTTCCGCGTCTGCATCTTGAAGCTGCCGGGGATGCCGGAGCGCTCCATCCGCGACCACCACGAGATGATAGAGCTCATGAGGCGAGGCGAGAGCGAGGCGGTGGAGGAATTCGTGAGGGAACACATCAGCAAGGGCAAGGAGAGGCTCCTTGAGGAGCTGAGGACGGAAGAGGGGGAG
>Ga0209410_1000065_pt1 | contig 39863 bp, 36 predicted proteins | sample Mar14436cmmetaG_FD_184135 | JGI IMG/M metagenome (GOLD analysis project Ga0209410, IMG submission 184135) | Marine hydrothermal vent microbial communities from Guaymas Basin, Gulf of California to study Microbial Dark Matter (Phase II) - Marker... ... | reverse complement strand
GACTTATTAAATTCGATCTGTTAAGAACGGTCACTTGAATGTCTCATAACGAACTATTTCGCTTAATGGACGCTTAAAGATTATCCTAGGCTTTTCCGCTGGATGGCCTATTGGGATTATCGCAACCGGCCTAACCCCCTCAGGTATGTTTAAGATTTCTTTAACTTCCTCTTCGTTGAAAGCTCCGACCCAGCATGCTCCCAATCCAAGAGCGTGCGCTGCTAGGAGGATATTTTGTGTTGCAGCTGCTGTGTCTTGTATGCAGTATAATTTGGCCCCTCGATCCCCATAGCCTCTCCTTGATCTTTCCTCATCCGCACAGACAACTATTACGACTGGAGCTTCTCCAATAAAGAATTGGCCCAATGCAGCCTCGCTCAGTCTCATCTTAATCTTCCCATTTCTCACAACTATGAATATCCATGGTTGAATGTTACCGGCGGAAGGGGCATATCGGGCTGCATCCAAGATCCTTTCAATATCCCCATTTGATACATCTTCATCTGTGAAGGAACGTATGCTCCTTCTCGTTTTAATAGCCTCAAAAACCTCCAAAACGCTTAGCCCCTACAATTCTTTTCACTATTCACTTTAATGATCAACCTTTTTAATTTTTCAGTTTAAACCGAAAACTTCTATTACTTTAGAAATGCTGGATTCTGAGCTTCCTACCGCTCATTCAAATCTAAATCTTTAATGAGAACGACAATGATTTATATGGCTAAGGGATATTCCTTTGCGTCTTAAAGAGGCGATTTACGATTGGCCGAGATCAAAGTTGCTATTTCTGGGGTTGGAAATTGCGCATCCGCACTTGTTCAGGGAGTCTATTATTATCGAAATGCAAGAGAAGAGGATATCATACCTGGATTAATGCATGTGAAATTCGGAGATTATCATATTAGAGATATAAAATTTGTTGCAGCCTTCGAAGTTAACAAGGATAAGATCGGAAAGGATATCAGCGAAGCGATCTTTGCCCCTCCAAATAGCTGCGCAAGATTCGTTGAGTCTCTCCCTAAATTGGGAGCTAAGGTATATGCAGCTCCGAAGCTTGATGGCGTTGCACCCCACATGGAAAAATCGTTTCGAACAGATAATGAGACGGAGCCAGTGGATGTTGTTCAGGTTCTAAAGGAGACGGATGCTGATATGCTCATAAACTTCCTGCCAGTTGGAAGTCATAGGGCTACTAGGTATTATGCTGAGGCTGCCTTGAAGGCTGGTTGTGCCTTCGTCAATTGTATTCCGGAGTTCATTGCAAGCGATAGGGAGTGGGCGTCGAGATTCGAGAGGGCTGGATTGCCAGTTGCTGGTGATGATGTGAAGAGCCAGCTGGGCGCGACTATACTGCATAGGACCCTCGTGAGGCTCTTCGTTGATAGGGGAGTCGCCATAGACGAGACTTACCAGTTGAATATCGGAGGAAACACGGATTTTGAGAATATGACCTTGGAGGAGAGGCTTAGGACTAAGAGGATAAGCAAGACTGAGGCTGTTACAAGTATGGTTCCATATTCGGTTCCAACGCGAATAGGCCCATCAGACTACGTTCCATTCCTCGGAGACAAGAAGATATGTTACATCTATGTTAGGGGGAGGAAGTTTGGGGATCAGCCGGTAAGGGTAATTTTGAAGCTCGAAGTTGAGGATTCCCCAAATAGTGCAGGAGTTGTCATAGACGTGATTAGGGCAGTGAAGATAGCATTAGATAGGGGCGTTTCAGGCCCTCTTATTAGCATTTCATCTTATGCCTTTAAGCACCCTCCAATTCAGGTTGAGGATTCAGAGGCGAGAAGGTGGGTTGAGGAGTTCATCGAGGGAAAACGGAAGCGTTAAGTCGATACTGCTATGTTCTAGGCATTTCAGGAAGAATTCATCTATTTTTATGAGGAATCGCCACGCTCTAATTAGATAAGCATATATCTCTTCAATTCTAAAATGAATGGGAGCAGTGTTCCAGATTAAGATAGCAAGGTCACGCTAAGTGGAGTGATTGTATGCTATTCGTGAGACGTGGCTACTTACTATTGCTCACCGGAATATTGATAGGATTTCTGACATTCTCTATCATCTCGATATTCTATTCCAGCACGCCCCAGCCTACAGGAACGGATGGAGTGCCGAGAGAGATTGAGATAGAGTTTTTGTATACGAGCGAGAAGCAAGGATGGATTAATGAGGTAACCCCGAGATTCGAGAAGTGGTTCGAGCGGAGATTCGGAATAAAAGTTCACGTTAGACTTATCGTCACCGGCACCCATGATAGCGTCAATCGCATACTTGATGGTAGCGCAAGGCCAACTATTTGGAGTCCAGCCTCAAGCATTTGGATACCATATTTGAATGTTAAGTGGCGTGAGATCACCAATAGTAATTCAGATATTGCTGTCGACTGGACCCCGCTTGTTCTTTCACCGATAGTATTGGCTGGCTGGAAGAGCTTTACTGAACAGTATCAGGTTAAGGGATTCATGGATCTTTATAGGCTGATAAGGGAAGGCATTGACTTCAAGTATGGTCATCCTGATCCATTATTGAGTAATGGTGGAACGATGGTGCTTCTATTGGAGTTCGCCGAGGCTGCCGGGAAAAAACCTGAAGACTTGACTATTGAGGATTTAAGGAATGAAACTGTAATAGAGATCGTAAAGGCGATCGAGTCTAAGGCAATATATTATGGAAAGAGCACTGGATTCTTTGGCAGTTGGGCAGCTGAGAATGGGCCTAACGCCATACAATTCTTTGGGATATATGAAAATGTAGTTATTGACAATTCCTTGAAGGCTCTAAAAAAGTGGAATGACTCATTAGTTGCAATTTACCCTGAAGATGGAACATTAATGGCGGATCATCCGTTTGTGATTCTAAATGGGTCATGGGTAACTCCGTGGCAGAGATTTGCGGCTGGACAATATCTCTTCTTTCTTCTCCTCCCTGAGAATCAGGAGCTCGCTGAAAAGCATGGATTTAGACCTGCGATCTCGAGTGTATCATTAGATAGAAGGATATTTAATCCGTCAAATGGGGTTCAGTATGAGATAGATGTTCCTGTTCTTAAGCCGCCTAAAGGTGAAGTTATGGAAGCCATCTTCACGGCTTGGACAAGAGTCAGAAATACTGGAATCTAAGAGGAAGACTGGATATGGCGAGGTCAAGGATGAACAATCTCCTCTCTAAACTCATCGTTCCATGCACCCTAATGACATTCGTAATTCTCGTCTTACTTCCCTCATTATACCTCATATCATACGTATTCTTAAGGTGGGATGAAGTCTGGTATGAGGTCTTTGCAAACCCGATAATTGGAGATGAGAAATGGAGGCAGATAATAGGCATCCTTCTATTCTCGTTTAAGCTATCCCTCTCAGCCGTTGCCTTCGATCTAATCTTTGGGATTCCCCTAGCCTATATTCTAGCCAGAAAAAAGTTTCCGGGTAAAGGGCTTCTAGAGGATCTTGTAACCTTACCCCTCGTCATTCCCACATCCGGCTTTGGATTTGCAACTCTCATAACATGGACCACTACTGCTGGGATTGGGGGGCTTCTTGGATTATCCTCAGGAATAGTATCACTAAATACTCCGGTACCGATAATTAATGTTCCATTTGTCCTCTTCATTGTTCATGTTGCATTAACATTTCCATACGTCGTCAGAACTGTTGAGACGAAGATCGAATCAATAGACATCACATATGAGATAGCATCAAGAACTTTAGGTGCAAGCTCCCTGTCAACCTTCAGAAATATTCTTCTTCCGCTATCATTACCTGGGATCTTCTCGGGAGCCGTCTTAGCATTCGCCCGCTCGCTCGGAGAAACTGGAGCAACGATGATCGTTTCTGGAGTTAGCACCACGGCATCCGTCGCAATAGTCAGATGGGCATCGGAATTTAAGCTTCCCACAGCTGCCTTCATGGGGGGCCTCCTCGTATTAATTGCGTGGGTCATAATTCTCCCCATTGAGGCCTTTATTGGCAGAGGAAGGATACGACGGAGAACCAGAGGAACTCCTTATATCCCCGCGAATTTAATGAGGAAACTCATTGAATTTGAAAGGTTCGCTTCAAGAAGGCTATTCTTCATAAAGGATATCATTCCATTAATTATAGTTGTGGTTGCAATAGTTATTCCAATAGCTGTTGTTTTAAGCTCGGTAATCATCTATTGGTCGGCTGATCCATACACCGGTAGGATTGAGGGTGGAATACTCTATCAGCTCTTCGGCCCGCCAAACTATTTTAATTCGCTTATAAGAGCAACCTTAACATCTATCATTGTAGCCTTCATATCAACTTATATTGCAATGTGCATCTCCATCCCCCTCTCATTTATAATTGAGAGAAGATGGTACGGCCGTATCTTACGGACAACCCTTAAGGTGCCAATGATCATTCCATCATCATCTCTGGGACTATCTGTCATGCTCCTTTGGGGGCCGTCTGGGCTGAATCTGATAAGCTCGGGGATATGGATGATCATCCTCACGCATATAGTCTTCTCGGTTCCCGTGATTGTAGAATCGATAATAGCAGCCTACGAGGGCTCTGGAATAGAGATGTATGAGGAATCGGCGAGGACTTTAGGTGCGGATGCCTATAATGCCATTGAGACCGTATCGCTGCCGCTGATAAAGGGAGGAATAATCACCGGGTCAATACTCTCTTTCACACGTTCCCTCGGGGAGACTGGAGCCACATTCATCGTCATGGGAAGGGACATTACAATTCCAGTTTTAGTTGTGAATATGGTTGAGGGGCTAGCCGTGCCAGCCGCCCTCTTCACGTCAACTTATCTCCTAGTCCTATCGTTGATCATGCTTGCGATGATAAGAGTTGTAACTAAGAGGTGAAATACATTGGCAAACGTTAGGCTGATCAATGTAACTAAGAGGTTTGGAAGGATCCTCGCCTTAGACAGGATAAACCTCTCTGTTAGGGATGGCGAATATCTCTGCATTTTAGGGCCTACAGGAGCCGGAAAAACGACGCTTCTCAGGATTATCGCTGGTCTCCTCGAACCAGACGAGGGAGAAGTATATATAGACGGGAGAAGAGTGAATGGTGTTCCTCCTGAGGAGCGCAATGCAGTATATATGTTTCAGAATTTTGCCCTCTTCCCGCACATGACTGTCTGGCAGAACGTTTCTTTCGGTCCAATCGTTAAAGAGTGGAGCCCTGAAAGAATAAGGAATGTAACATCTGAAATACTTGAGATGGTTAGGCTTGGTGAGAGAGGAGAGGCCTATCCTCATGAGCTAAGTGGAGGAATGCAGCAGAGAGTTGCACTGGCAAGAGCGATAGCCGCTGGAGCCAAGATCCTACTATTAGATGAGCCATTTGGTGCTTTAGATGCGAGGCTTCGGGTTAATCTTAGAACTCAGCTGAGAAGCCTCGTTAAGGAACAGGGATTAACAACGATTCATGTCACGCATGACCAGGAAGAGGCTCTGATGGTTGCTGATAGGATAGCAATCCTTCGGGAGGGGAGAATAGAGCAGATAGGCTCTCCGCAGGAGATTTACACCAATCCGAAATCCATATTCGTAATGAGCTTTGTTGGAGGAGCCAACTTCTTTGACGGCGTAATATCACACGTAGATAAGCTTGGATCAATCGTGGATCTCAGAGGTGGATTGCGCATTCGCACATGCTCCACTACTGGAAGGGTCGGCGATAGAGTTGTAATAGCCATTAGACATGAAAACGTTCATTTAAGAAAATCCCGCATGAGGGGATTCAATAATCTCATAGGCGAAATCGCCGATGTCATGTTTGTAGGCGGATCAATGGAGTATATAATTAGACTTGAGAATGGAATGTCGATCATGTCTAGGATCCTCTTAGAGGGGAAAGGCGAGATCCTAAAAAGAGGAGATATAGTGATAGTCTCCTTCCATCCAAGAGACTGCCATGTATTTCCATATCCGGAAAGGGGACTTCTGAAGGAGATAGAGGCAATATAGAATGCCGGAGGTCAAACTTGTAAATATCACGAAGAGATATGGAAGGATAATAGCGAATGATCACATAAACCTGACAATAAAGGATAGAGAGTATGTATCGATCATCGGTCCGAGTGGATGCGGAAAGACGACACTCATAAAGATCATTGCCGGAATAATCAAGCCGGATGAAGGAGAAGTATACATTAATGGGAAACTAGTCAATGACACTCCAATCGAGGATCGTGGAATAGGATATGTCTTCCAGAATATAGCGTTATTTCCACACATGACCGTATGGGACAATATAATCTATGGGCCTAAGGTGAAGGGTTATCCGCTGGAGGAAGCTGAGAATCTCGCAAGGGAAACGATCGAGATGATAAAGATCTCTGCGAAGATAGATTCCTATCCAGATGAGCTAAGCGGCGGAACACAGCAGAAAACGGCCGTGGCCAGAGCTCTAATGTCGCGTTCAAGCCTTCTGTTACTCGACGAACCGCTCGGCGCCTTAGATCTTAAAGTCAGAACAGTTCTGAGATACGAGATTAGGAGGATAGTTAAGGATCTCGGGCTTACAGCCTTACATGTCACTCATGACCAAGAAGAAGCCATGTCCATATCAGATCGCGTAGTCGTCATGAGAAAGGGCAGAATTGTAGAGGCTGGTAGACCCCTTGAACTTTATATACGGCCGAAGAGATTATTCACGGCAAACTTCGTCGGTGAAGCTAACTTCCTAGCCGGAGAGATTAGCAGAGTCGCGGAGAACGGATCGATAATCGACCTCGGGAATAACATGAAGCTAGCAAGCACAGATAAGAGTAGAAGAGCTGGCGAAAGAGTAGTTATCGCCTTTAGGCCGGAGTTTGCGGCCATAAGAAAGGAAAAGGGAAGGAACACTCTTCCCGGGAAGATAATAAATACAATCTATTCTGGAAATTTATTGCGCCTAACCATTGAACTTCCAGGAGGCGATGAGATCACCGTTAAGAAGACTATACGAACAGGAGAGGCCTTTCCAAGGTTAGGGGAGAGAGTCATGGTGAACATATCTCCGGAGAACGTACTTGTATACCCATATCCGGAGGGCGGATTGCATAGGGAATTAAGTCTGGATTAAATTTGTTATCTTTTGAAAGGGCAATCTTAAAATATTAATTTGGAATTAGGAATAAGAAGGTTTGCGATGGGATAAGCAAAAGGAGACTCTTCTAATGGAGCGCTGGTTTGAAAAGCGGCGTATGAATAAGGTTTTAGACATAGCCTACCGACAGATGATAGTTGCTTTAGACACTATAAATGATCTTGAAAGGGCCATAGAGGCGGTTGCGGAGAGAAATAGCGAGACAGCCAAGACTATAATCGCTAGGCTCTTCAAGACTGAAGAGGAAGTAGACGACCTTAGAAGAGTCGTCTTTGAAGAATTAACTAAGGGTAGGCTTCCGCCAAGAGACAGGGAGGACATAATGAAGCTCGTTACGAACCTCGATAAGGTTGCCGATCATGTAAAGGATTCGGCGAGAAACATACTTGTCCTTGTCAATGAGAATCTTCCAAAGGAGATATGGGACGCCTATCATGATATGGCTCATGGAATAGTTAGCACAGCAGCGGTTTTAAGGGAAAGCCTGAAGAGCCTAGGAGAAGATAATGCTAGAGCCAGAGAAATGTCCGAGAGGGTTGAGGACGAAGAAAATAGGGTGGACAAGAAATATCTGGAGATAAAATCTCTTCTATTGGATTATGGAGACAAGTTGAATCCGGCGACGCTTATGCTTCTGAAGGATCTTTTGGATTCTATGGAGGAAGCAACTGATAGATGCGCTGACACTGGAGATTATATTCGAGTCTTAACTGTTTCATTCAAAAAATAATTTAGGTAGGGATTATCTTTTTTCGGCCCTTTCAGCCGCCTTCTCTAATGCTACTACACCGGGTAATTTGCTTCCCATAAGGAACTCTATGAGAGCCCCGCCGGCAGTGCTAATATATGACATTTTATCAGCCAATCCCAGCTCTTGAACAGCCGCTACGGTATGTCCACCGCCGACAAGCGAGAATGCCTTTGAATTAGCTACGGCTTCCAGAATCTCCTTTGTTCCCTTCCTAAACTCTTCTCTTTCATAGACTCCAGGAGGGCCGCTTACGACTATAGACTTCGCTTCGCCTATGATCCTGCTATACTCCTTGATGGTCTCCGTTCCAATATCATAGATTGGATATTCCGTTGGAAGATCCTTAGTTGAGATCTCCTTTCTTTCCCCATCAATCTCTATTGCCACATCAGCGGGAACCTTGATCTTTCCCGGATACTTAGCCATCAGCTCCTTTATTCCGGGAATTAAATCCAAAACTTTCTGTTTTTCTAAGAGAGCCATGTTTGGCCTGCCGAGGTCAACTCCAGTGGCGGCTAGGAAGAGATGACCTGTTATTCCACCGGTCAATACGTAATCTGCAATATTATTGTCGAGGACGTATTGTGAGATCTTAAGCGAATCATCGGCCTTCGCTCCTCCGAGAATGAAGATACACGGCTTCTCAGGCGACTCCAAAACCCTTGCTAGGGCCTTCAGTTCTCTCTCCATGATTCTTCCCGCTACGCTGGGGAGGACAGCTGTGAATCCAACAACTGAGGCATGTGACCTATGAGCCGCGGAAAATGCGTCATTAACAAATAGATCAGCAAGTGACGCTAACTCCTTAATAAAATCCGATTTTGCATGCTCCTCAGGAGGCTTTGATTTTCGTTCATAGGGATAGGTCCTCGTATTCTTTAATACGATGATCTCTCCGGGCTTTAGTTCTCTTATCGCCCTCTTAGCCTCCTCTCCATATAGATCATCAATATACCTTACGGGTTTACCTAGTATCTCGCTTAGTCTCTTAGTGTGTTGTTCAAGAGATATAAAGTCAGGCTCTCCCGGACGACCTTGATGCGCTAAGATGACGACCTTCGCTCCTTTCTCAGAGAGCTCCTTAATCGTCGTTTCGGCATGAGCCTTGATTCTAGTATCGTCAAGGATCTTCTTTGTGTCGGGATCTACAGGGGAATTAAAGTCAACTCTGAGAAGCACGGTCTTTCCTTTCACGTCTACATCATCAAGAGTTAGGATCTTCGGCATGCTCATCACATCTCCATTGATAGATCCAAATTAAGAAAGTGGAGAGATCACTTAAAAGGCTTTTAGTAATCCCTTTTATAGAATCGCTTTTTCGTTAAGCCTGATATAAAAAGAATTTTATACAACTCCTCCATCAATTATTTGGTAGTCACGTGATGGGGAGATGATAGAATGGCGAAGGCGAAACCGAAAGTAATTTTGAATGGATATGGCGTTATAGGCAAGAGAGTTGCAGATGCAGTAAAGATGCAAGATGATATGGAGCTCGTTGGAATAGCGGATGTAGTTGCTGATTGGCGCATTAAGATGGCTCAGAAGAAGGGATTCAACATATACTGTAGCATGTCGGATCCGAATGCCATTGAGGCTATGAAGAATGGCGGCATAGATGTTCAGGGAAGTCTTGAGGACTTACTTAAGAAGGGAGCCGTAGATGTCGTCATCGACTGTGCACCGGGAGGCTTTGGAGCAAAGAATAAGGAGGCGCTTTATGACAAGTATGAGATAAAGGCCATCTTTGAGGGCGGAGAGAAGCATGAAGTTGCAGGATTGAGCTTCGTCTGCCAATGCAATTATGACGAAGCTTTGAAGATGGCTGAGGGGGGACATAGGTATTGCCGCGTCGTCTCATGCAATACTACGGCGGCATGCAGAACATTGCATGCGCTCTATACGAACTTTAAGATACTCAGAGCTAGGCTCTTCTTGGTGCGGAGAGCAACTGATCCCGTTAGAACCGATACTAGGGGAATAATGAATACTGTTGTTCCATCACATATTCCGAGTCATCATGCACCTGACATCAAGACGGTCATACATGATGCTGTGCCGGACATCTATAGCGTTGCAGTTTTGGGCTCACATAATATGATGCATCTTCACTGCTATGACATTGAGTTGGGAGAGGAAGTTACAAGAGAGGATGTTCTTGATGCCCTCAGAGAGGAGCCTAGAATATGCTTTGTGAACAGCGAGGACGGAGTAAAGGGACTTGCATCGATCTTCGAGATAAGCCGTGACTTGGGACTTCCGAGAGGAGACATGTATTCCGTTGCTATATGGGAGGACTTTGTAACGGTAGTTAATGGAAAAGAGCTTCTGCTCGTGCTGGCATGTCCAAACGAGAATAACGTCATACCTGAGAATGTTGATGCCATAAGAGCCTTGACCATGATAGAGACTGACTGGAAGAAGAGCTTAGAAAAGACGGATAAGACGCTTAAGGTGCCCAAGACACTCTACTAAGCCCGAATATCAAATATTTTTTCAGTTTAACACCAATTGCGCTTAAAGTCATGAAATTCCTTAAATTTTTGTTTATGAACGGGGATTTGAAGGTCTCAAAATACGCGTGGTTTTACTCTAAGGTATATTAATGGACCTTTCTCCATTGGGAGTTTAGAGATCCTTTCCGAGAGTGAACCGTAAATGTCCATGGGGTCAAGTTCTATGTTGTTTAGGCCTAACTTCGCATTCTTCAGGCGCTTTGCGATCTCCTCAATTATGAGATTCTCGGCGATGAAGCTTGGCATGCATATCTCTCCGTGGCGGATGAGCTTTCCAACTATGAGATCCTTCAACTCTCTTCCGAACTTGAATCCCCGATATATCTTCTTTGCTTCCATGATCTTCTTCTGAACATTCTCTGGCAGTTTAGGCTGCGTATGCATCAGCTTGACTCTTTCTCTCCACTTCTCTATCCATTTACTCACCCAAGGCTTTAGGAAGACTCGAAATTCATGGCTTCTCTCACACACAAGCCTTTCAAGCGACTCATAAAATGAGGCTCCTTCCAGGGACCACTCATGCTTCATCCATTCCTGCAGATCCTTTGAGGCATATAAGACCATCTGATAATCGGCTGAGTATGGCTCAAATTGAGGAATATACTCCTTCAATTCCTCAGCGAGCAGTGATATTAGCCTTCTCTGGAGGGATATTAAACCCATTTATGACACGCACAGCCATTTAATATTCTATCGCTTGAGATTTAAAGGTTGCTTTTCTCCCCGAAATTTTATATTGGGAGATCATCCTTTCTTGGAAGACCGTTTCTCGCCCCCATTTTAGTTAAGGTTCTAGATGCAACGAAGTTTCCTAAGATCCCACATTCCCTTAAAGGCCTATTATTTATTATCCCATATAAAAAGCCAGCGCAGAATGCATCTCCAGCTCCTGTGGAATCTACGACCTTCATCCTGAATGGCTCGATGAGATGGTTTTCCTCTCCATCCGTAACGTAGCATCCCCGAGAGCCTAGCTTTACAGCAACTATCTTTACGCCCATATCAAGTAGGACCTCCGCCCCTTCCCTATAGTCTTTACCAGTCAGCAATTTTATCTCATGCTCATTGGGAAAGAATACTAGGCATCTTTTTAGTAGAGGAGACAATTCCTCCAATCTCTTTCGGGCATAAATCATTCCAGGGTCAATAGTCACTGAGACCTGAGGTAACGCCTCCACAAGCCTCTTCTGAGCCTGAAACGACTTGTCCCCGACGAATGATGTTAAGTGTATGATATCCGCCTGAGACGCATATTTCAGGTCTATTTCGTTGAAATCTATTGAGCTATTCACTCCGGGATCGACATATAAGGCTCGTTCCCCTCTCTCATCGACAAAGCCTATAACTACTCCGCTTCTTCCATACTCTGAAACTATTATGCCATCTGTATTTACGCCCTCATCAATAAAGGCTTGTATGAGCATTCTGCCCTCCCTATCCGCTGATACCTTTCCGATGAATCCCGTTCTTACGCCAAGCCTCGCCAATCCGACCGCTGTATTCGCCGCTGATCCTCCCGGCGCCTCTTTAAAGTCCAAGATTTCGCTTTCCTCATCAGCTGCCGCTATTCGACTCACCTTATAGAGCCTATCAACATTTAATGCTCCAAAACAGATGACATCAAACTTCAAGCGACAATTCCCTCAGAAAAATTTTGTAATCTCCAAGTTTTCCACCATAATTCCCGGCTGAGACCCTTACGACTCCATCGACCTTCGAGACCGCTTCTATACCAGCCTTCATAGCCTCCTTAACAGCCTTGAGAGTCACGCCATTTATGACTATCTCAGGGATATAATTGACTCCTACTGGAACTTTAGACTCTTCTCCAAGCCTATCTTTGAGTGATGGACAGTATGGATGATTTGTTGTTGGTCCTATATGTGGAAATTTCGTTTCAGCCTTTGATCCGGCTGAGCAAATATCAAACGGTGTGATTACACCTTCGATCTTCCCTATAGCCTTTAAAGCCTCCTTTCCAGCCTCTATAACAGCCTCCTTTGTTTCACACATATACCAGAAGTTTCCGCCAATCACTCCGCGGCCATATCCTAAGTAGCGTTCTATCTTGAAGTCTGGAACCATTATAGGGATGATTATCATTTCCCGACCATACAGCCATTCAGTCCATTCATATCCGTCTCCGCAGTGTCCTATACGCTCCATCGCGTCAACCTTACCGATCGGATCGTTACAGAAATCAAAGACTGCAGTGAATGGCTTAACAAGGATGTCCTGTCGTATCCGATAAGAGAATTCCCTGTAAAACTTATCGATGACCTCATTTAATGGTTTATTCTTATCTAATGCAGCCCAGAACTGGAGGATCGCCCCTAAGCGGCCATCGGGAGTTTCGCTTTCATCTACGTATCTTTCAATTCCACCCTCAATTCTTCCAATGACTATTGATGGAGTTGCCGTTGCATCTTCAGCGGCTCTTCTAAGAGTCTCCGCATCATCAGCCGTGACTAGAATTCTGAAGTATAAACCATCAAAGGCTTCAGCGTATGTATCTTCGATCTCCACTCTCATCCACTATTCCATCCCTATGCATGATACTATGATTCTGTAAGCTCGACTGCATAATAAAGGTTAGGCGATTAAATTAGAGATGAAAAGTGCTCCTTCATCTTTTAATTTGACCGCTCCAACTCACTTTATGGGGGAATAGCTATTGAGCTTAGAGGAGAAGTTATCTGAGATTAAAAGTTACTCTGAAGAGTTAGGATTAGATCTGAGAAATCCTAGTGACCGCTTTAAGTGGTTTCTTGCCTCGATCCTATTTGCTAAGAGAATATCCTCGGAGATCGCCAAGAGAACTTTTCAATTATTTCTTAGGGAGGGCCTTACCTCACCGGATAAGATACTTGAGGCCGGATGGGACAGGCTTGTCGAGATACTTGATTCTGGAGGATATGTCAGATACGATTTCTCAACAGCCTCTAATCTCCTCGAAATAATGAGGAAACTCAAGGATGAATATGGAAGCCTAGAGAAGTTGTATGAGAAAGCAAGCGGTCCAGAGGATCTGGAGAGAAGATTAATGGATTTTAAGGGAGTTGGACCTGCATGCGTCAATATATTTCTTAGGGAGCTGCGTGGAATTTGGGGGAAAGCTAAACCTAAACCTTCCAGAATAGCCGCGGAGATGGCGGAGATGCTTGGATTAGAGAGGATCGAGCCATATGAATCTGCTCTTGTACGGTTAAGACTGGAGTATTGCAAAAAGAAAAGATGTATAGAATGCCCAGTAAGGAGATATTGCCGATCATTCAGAAAGTAGATTCAACCGTATTAGATCTCCGAGAATATCCCTTTTCTGTGATCTTCTAGTATCGCCTTTAATTGCCGATAAGCCATTAATGCTTTTTTCTCCTCAGATCTCCTAACAGCCTCCCTTAAATCTTCTGGATTAACGTATGGTAGCCCCTCGATCCATTCAACTCTTATATCACTATAAGAGACTACTGGTATCATGTATCTCTCAAAGACTTCTAATGCATTATGAGACATCTGCCCCTTCGTCACAACGATCTTTATTCCCCTTCTTGCTAATTCCTCAGCAGTCGCCGCTCCTCCACCGCTTGAATCTAAGAGCAGAACGGAGTCTCCGGCTCTGATCCCATATAGACGAAATGCCTTACGTAGTCCCCTCTCCGTAAATGCCTCTATTGGCTTTAGCAGTATTAAGCGCCCCTTGCTTTGGAGTTCACGAAGCCTCCGCATCTCATCGAAGCGACGCTTATACTCCTCAAGCTTCATGGAATACTCTCTAATTTTAGCTCTAGCCTCTTCGAGCTCGTCTAGAAGTAGACTATATTCTCTCTCGCGTCTTATCTCGATTGATTGTCTACTCCGCATCTCCTTAACCATCTCCTTAAAAGACTTAACCTCAGCCTCTAACGCCCTTATCTTGGCTCTTAACTTCCGATTTGCCTCCTGCATGGCCTTCAATCTCTTACGTTCCCTAGCAAGTCTCTTTTGCAACTCTTCTATGAGACCCTTTAGTCTCTCCTCTCTAGGAATAGGCCTTCTTGATACTACTGACGGCTTAAATTTATCCGTTCCCTGTAGGTATTGAATTGCCCGCTTGAGGGAATAGCCCCTGACGATCAGGTCCTTAACATCTTCGGCTGGAACTTTAAGCGGCAAATCTTTTATGCGGGCTTTAATATTCTCGAATTTTCTCTCATAATGTTTGTATGCCTTTACGGCTGCGGCTAATGCATCGATTTCATGGTTGTTCTTTAATTTCAGCCCATATACAGCGGCGTATTCTTTAGCTATCTGTCTCTTCTCATCTGCTCCCATAGAGATAAGAGGTTCATAGAGAACCGCATTTAATTTATGTGAAAGTTGCTCGAGAAATTCTGATGCTGGTGAAACGTCACTTGAGATTAGCGTTGGCTCGCCTAACTCTGAGATCCTTCTAACAATATCTGATAAACTCCATCCCCTTCTACTCTCAATATAGAGTGGATGACCATCCAATGATAAAACTGCCAACCCGACTGTTACGCCCGGATCAACACCAACTATAAGTCTTCTCATACAACTAAATCTTCTGGAGTCATAATATATAGAAGTTTAGTTAACTAGGAAGACGCGACTGCCCATTTATCTTACTGATTTTGAACGTAATCCTCAGAGCTTCAGCGTCTATCAGATTAGCAGTTAATTATGTTCTTCCCTTATCTCTTGGAATGTCACTCTCAATCCGACATGTCCATCTCCATATGCCTCTGGATATTTTTCTTTGAGAAGCTTTCTGAATGCTGCGCCGCTACAATGTATCGGATAGATCTTTTTCAATCCGATATTTAGTAGATTATTAGCGATGCTTTTCATCTTCTCTTCACTTGCTCCGGATAGGTGGAAGCCCCCAATAACGGCATATGGTTTTGAATTTAAATCCTCTTTGGCTTTGGCAACTATTTTGTCAACTCCTGGATGGCTACATCCAACGAACACTATCAATCCCAAGTTCTTCACGTTTATGGCTAGAGCCTGCTCATAGGGCGGCCCATAAAGCTCTCCGATGACCGCTACTCCACATGATATTACGGTTGTATCCTCAACCTCAGATATATTAAAGCCTAAACTTCTAATCCAAGCCTTACGTGATCCGCTCATATGCCTTGGAACGTAAACTGTTAGGTTCCTGTTCAATTCAGCAATATAGCTAAGACCTAACGTGTGATCTGCATGTTCATGACTTATTACGACTATATTTAGGCTTGCCAGATCTATGCCAAGCTTTTCGGAATTCGCTTTTAATGCTTCTGGACTAGAACCTGCATCAAAGAGTATCGTTAAGTTCTCGGTTTCAATGTATAGGCTTATTCCCCACGGAGAACTGAGATTTCCATATGGATTATTATCGATCAGAACCGTTACGTTTACGGATTTAACGTTGCCGATCTTGCGGGTCTTATAGCTTGGAAGGCGCGGCTTCTCCCATCTTGGAAGAGATATAACGTAAATGAGTGATAATGCTATAAAGAGAGAAAATATTGCCACTAATAGTTTATTGGCATTCCTCATGTATATTAACCAATTATGAATAGCATATTGCATGCATAAAAACCTTTATTGTCGATTTGACTAAGACCTGTTGGGTGGGATATTGAGCGTTATCATAGAGGATGAAGAAGGAGTCATCAAGGGCGTCCACCATTATCTATATAAGCGCTATCCTCTCGAGAGATTGGAAAGGGAGATCCTTAACCTACTCAAGGAAAAGGGCTCGTTGCCGCTTTCAGCCATCTGGAGAAGCTTTGACTGCCATTTATGGGAAGTATGCGCCGCTCTTAATAGATTAAAGAAAAGGGGACTTCTTGTAGAGTTCGATTCTAAGTCCGCCGACTATCGGAGCCTCTAGTCTCTATAATCTCCGCAATGCAAGCTCAGCTGCTAGAACCATAGGTTCCCATGTCTCATTTACTGGCGGAGCGTAGCATGTATCCGCTTTAGCCAATTCACGCACAGTCATTTGCTTCTGTATGGCAAATGAGAGAGCATTTATCCGCTGAGTTACCTCCTCTCCCCCGACTATTTGCCCGCCGATTATCCTCTCAGTATCCTTATCAACTATTATCTTAACCCTGATCGATTTTCCTCCCGGATAGTAATCAGCCCTTGTCTTCGAGGTTATTGCTCCAGAAACAGTCTCTATTCCAAACTTGTTTGCCATGAACTCCGTCAGTCCAGTTGCTCCCACCTCTAAATCGAAGAATCTCGTTACGCATGAGCCGAGAGAACCCATAAAGATCGCGTATCCGCCAGCCGCATTTATCCCGGCAACTTTAGCCTGTCTTACAGCCGTTGTGCCAAGCTGACTGAGCATAGGCCTTCCAGTTATCAGATTTATGGATTCAACGCAGTCTCCCGCGGCATATACATCTTTCACGCTAGTCTCCATCCTCATGTTCGTCTTTATTCCTCCCGTCTCACCAATCTCTATGCCAGCATCCTTGGCTAATTGGACGTTAGGTCTTACGCCTGTTGCCACGATTACCAAGTCAGCGGGAATCTCCTCTCCAGCGACTGATACTGCATTCACATGGTCGTCTCCCAGGATTTCATCAACTCCCTTACCAGTTATGATCTTAAGTCCTTTCTCCTCTAGATTCTTTTGGACAAGATTGGCCGTGTCCTTATCAAGCATGGCTGGGCAGATCTGGGGGAGAAGCTCCACAACCGTCGTATTTACTCCACGTTCAACGAATGCCACAGCTGTTTCTAGACCTATTAGTCCGGCGCCTATCACAACGGCGGACTTCGCCTTTTCCAAGGCCTGATCGATCTTCTTTCCATCCTCGATCGTTCTTAGTGTGAACACTCCATCCTTATCTCTTCCCTTTATCGGAGGGACAAATGGATATGCGCCTGTTGCAATAATTAGGCTGTCATACTGCAAAGTTTCGCTTTTACCGCTCTTATCCTCGATCTCAACGGTCTTTTCTTCAGTGTTTATCTTCTTCGCCTTTGTCTCTAATCTAAGATCGATCTTCATCATGCGATAGTATGAGGATGGGAAGACTATTAGATCGTCGAAGCTCTTTATGTGTCTTCCGATGACAAATGGTATCCCGCATGGAGAGTATCCTGCAACCTTTTGATCAGTGATCATTGTGATTTCAGCTGTTCTGTCAGTCTTTCTGGCGGCTGAAGCAGCATCCGTCCCAGCGGCATGCGCTCCTATAATTACGATTCTCCGAGCCATATAGATCCTCCAATAATGGTGAACATTATACTGAATCATAAACTACCTTAAATATTAATATAACCCTATCTAGAAGCCATAGACATTTATTCCTGAAGTCTCTTGATCATCACGTAGGCGTTTTCTCCATCAGCATAATATCCCCTAATTACTGTATGAACCTCGAATCCTATCTTCTTGTATAATCTGATCGCAGGCTCATTGCTCACTCGCACTTCTAAGTAGCAACTCTTAGCATTATAGAACTTCACCATGTTCTCTAGGGCTTTCTCAATTAATGCTTGACCTAAACCCTTTCTTTGATGCTCGGGGAGAACTGCGATTGAGATTATATGTCCCTTTTTTGAGATGCTAAATGGTGTGAAGCTAATATTTGAGAGCCCGCTTTCTATTCTGCACATTATGTAGCCTACTACAACTCCATCCTTCTCGGCGACTATGAAAGTTTCTGGAAAGTTTCTATATAGGCTGATGAAAAAGCCTTCGGAATAATTTTCAGGTAGGCATCTTCGGTTGATACTTATGACTTGATATAGGTCCTTTAACTCGAACTTTCTAATGCTATATGTGGAAGCCATCTTTCCTTCCATGAAGGATCGCTTCCAAATTTACCTTAAGATGAAATTATAAAAATAGAATTTATTTCTTTCCCGAAAAGGAAAATTATTTTACGGAAGGGATTGTGAGGCTACCATATGGAATGAAGGATATTTTCCCTTTGTCTCTAGATGACTCAATTAGCATCCGATAAGCCTCATTAGCTGTTCTGGCCACCTTCAAATTAGAGATCTTAGAGATATAATAATTCGGCATTGCCGTGACCATTGACAGATTGATCCGTTGAAGAACATTCATTAGCCGATAAGCCATAAGTTTTGGTATACTGAATTTCCTCTCTAAATCTTTTCTTAAAAGCCTCAAATTCGGGTATTTAAGTATGGTTTCTAGGAACTCCTTGTCTCCAAAACCATGCGAGCATTCAGCAACTAAGATGAGATCCTTCTTTTTCCCCAGAACATCTAAGGCCGTGTCTAGGCAGAGTGTAGACTCCTGAAAAGTCGCATCAAAGTATGAGCCTCCGGGACTTATAAAGACTACGTCAGCCCTATCCTCCACTGGAATCCTGTAGATGCTATCTGCAAATTTAACGGCTTCCAAGAAGGACTTATTGACTTCTCCCGCGAATGCCTTTACAAGCTTGAATTCTCCATTCATCACAACGTGCAGGGCTAGATCAACATGAATCTTCTCAGCTGCCCCGCTGATCTCTTCATAGACGGGATTATCCTTGAGCCTTCCCCTCATAGTTATCTCGTCTAATTCGAGCTTGAAGATCTCATTACTCGAATCTGTATCAGCAATGCCGGGAAAAATCAATTCCCATCCGCCAGTATAGCCGATGATCGGGTGCGGCTCAACTGTCCCCACGAGGATCTTCACATCAGCCTCCAAGAAGTTCCTATTTAGGTAAAACTTGATTCCGCTTGGAGAACTCCCGAAATATACATTTTCACCGTCTCTGTGGTTATGCCATATAATCCTTAATCTTTCGGATAGACTGGTATCGGTAGGAAGATCATGCTCAGATGATAACCTGAATGGATCATGAGCTATGATCAACGTAACATCTTCATCTCTTATACCCGCGGATCTGAGCTCATCAATTAATGTGCATATAATCATTCGATTTATTTGGAGAAATGATTCTTTAAGAACAATTGACACTTTTGTTTCTGATTTGGCAATATCCTCTATGCTCTTGCCTTCGACTGGATTTTTCAGTGCGCTTCTTATTTCTTCCTGTGGGTCCGGTGGAACATCGACGTCTTTAGGCTTGATCACATCGAGTAAGCTGGTCGTGGGAATCCTGACGCAGACTTCAGAGTCTCCGTAGGGAAGCCAGACCTCAACCATGAATAAGCCTCATCTCCATATTAACTATCGAGCTTTGTGGTTATTGAAGAATTGAATTATCTTTTCCGCAATCTCCTTTGATGCCTCTTTTTGAACCTCAACTGTCTGAGCTCCAATGTGAGGAGTGCATATTACGTTTGGCTGTTTTATCAATTCTAATCTCTTAGGAGGCTCTGTTGAATATACGTCCAAGGCTGCTCCGCCTAGCTTTCCGGAGCGCAATGCCTCTAATAGAGCCTCCTCATCAACCACCTCTCCCCTTGAAGTATTGATCAAGTAGGCCCCATCCTTCATCAAGCCGATCTTTTCAGCATTTATCATATTCTTGGTCTCTTCTGTTAATGGAACATGAATGGATACTATATCGCTCTGCCTCAGCAATTCATCCAATGGAAGAAATTTCGCCTCGAGACTCTTCATTAATTCTGGCGGTGGGGGAGTTCTTTTTGTCACTAAGATCTTCATTCCCATGGCTTTGGCAATGCGCGCGACTCTGGAGCCTATCCTTCCCAGCCCAATTAATCCTAGCTTTTTACCCTTTAATAGGAAGCCCATTAATTCCTTCTTAAGCCATTCCCCACGCTTCATTGAGTAGTCCGCACGCGGGATCCCCCTTGCCAATGAGACCATAAGACCAATCGTTAGCTCAGCCACCGAATCAGCCGAGGCTTCAGGCGTGTTTATAACTGCTATTCCCTTTTCCCCAGCGGCCTTCAGGTCTATATTGTCAAGTCCTGACCCAGCTCTGGCTATCAGCTTAAGATTCTTTCCGTTATTAATGATCTCACGTGTGACTTTAGTTCTGCTTCTAACGATTATGGCGTCGTAATCTCTAATTCTCTCTTTGAGCATTTCCTTAGAATCCAAAAATTCAACCGTGAACCCTGCATTCTTAAGTTTTTCAGTTCCGATAGGATCTATAGGGTCACAAATCAAGATCCTTGGCACTTCAATCAGCCTGCCGCGCGTACTTATTCTTTCATTTCCTTTCTCGTCTTAAATTTAGGTTTTCTCCTCATGCAGCTGTAGTCTCCAGTTGTGCATGACAAACATATCTCTGACATGGGCAATCCTATGCCTCGGCTGAGACCTTCAACGCTATTGTATCCCAAGAAGGATACGCCTATATGCTTAGCCACTCTCCTGTTAATCTCTCTAAGATCCTTTATGCCCCTGCAGACTCTATATGCTAGGAGCTCCTTCTGCGTTGGGAAGTCTATTCCTGCATAGCACGGATACATGACCGGTGGGAATGTCACAAGAAATGATACTTCTTTCGCTGATTTGAGTTTATTCTTAATGATTATCCTCGAGCTCGTCCCTCTTATAATGCTATCATCTATTAAGATTACCCTCTTTCCCTTAACCACATCCTCTATCGCTAATATATTTGAGATTACCTCCTCCCTCTTTTTAGGCTCGATGAAGCTCCTCCAACTCCCCTTCCTACGGTAGCGATCCTTCATCAGCCCCTCCTCAAATGGTATCCCAGACTTCTCAGAGTAACCGAGGGCGGCTGGTCTTGCAGAGTCAGGAACTGGAACAACCACATCTCCATCGAGCGGATAGATTTCGGCTAACACCCTCCCAATATTCTTTCTGGCTGAATATACATTAATTCCTTCTATTCGTGAGCTTGGATTCGCAAAGTATGTATATTCGAAAGGACAATGCGCATGCCTCTTCTGCTCCGAGAATCTTTCCGAGATAAGTCCATTCTTATTTATCCTTATTATCTCGCCCGGTTCAATATCTCTGATGAGCTTTGCGCCTAAAACGTCTAAGGCGCAACTCTCAGAGGCAACGATATATGATGATGTTTCTTCATGCCATCCAAGACATAATGGTCTAAATCCCCTCTCATCCCTAGCGGCTATTAATTCATTTTTATCGGTTAGAATAACGATTGAGAATGAGCCATTTAGGTACGGATTTAATTCCTTAAAGGATTCAGCCCATCCTCTGCCATCCCTTATGTTCTTATAGAGGGCTAGGCCCATCAGCTCTGTATCCGTCTTGCCCCTAAAGGAGGAGAGACCCTCCTCTGAGAGATATTCGGCTAGGAGCTCTCTTTCAAGCGTTCCATTATGTGCTATGCAGAATCCGTATTCATGCGGAGAAGAACCTATCCTTATTGGATGGGCATTCCTTAACGTTGATCTGGCGGTTGTCGAGTATCTTACGTGCCCTATCCCAACGGCTCCCTTGAGCCTACTGATGTTTTTTGCTTCCTTCTCGATTGACTGTGAGATTATTCCTGCTCTTTTAAAGGGCGAAGCCCCCGGGATGGAGATCCCCCAAGACTCTTGTCCTCTATGTTGGAGGGCCTCTAAACCAATAACAAGCATGGAAACTATATTTTGCTCATTAAAGGAGAATATTCCTATTACTCCACAATGTTCCTGTATCCTACCTTCTATCATGAGACTCACAGAGAATTTTAATGTCTGACGTTTAAAATTTATCTTTTCACTGGGAGAAAACTCTGGTCTTATTGGATAAAACTAAGACTTATTATATGTTGCTTCATTTCTTAGACTTTCACGTATACTCGGCTATTACTTCCTCTTTCAGGCTTCTTGTTCTTTATGTTCTCTGTCTTTATTTTATCGTTTATAGGATAATAGAATGGTTTTGGAAATGAAATGCGTCGTGAACCCTGCTTTTCTTCCGGGTTATTCCCATACTGGCTTTAGGGCTTCTGTTAGTTCAAGCTCAATCAGCTTCTTGACCGTTGGTTTCCCATCCATATCCCATCCTCGTATCCTATAATATTCATTTAACGCCTTATCAAACGGGACTGGAATCTTTCCTGAGCTTTTTCCGGACTTTAGCGCTTCAAACATTCTTGGCGGAGCAGAATCGTCTTTTCTGCTGATTCCAAAGCGAACATTGATTATCCGCTGAAGAGTAAATATTCTCTCTGCGACCTTAAGCATGTAAGCCGCGTCAATATTCCATCCGGTAATATGATTGAGGAATGCTATCTGATCGGATAATGTTAGTCCTCCCCAAACCATAAATTCGCATTGGACTAGAGAGTTGAAGAGGACTGACCAGTCCTGATATCTGGCCGCGATCTCAGCGGCTCCATCCATGCTATGAGGCTTATTTAACTTTTCTATTCCCCATTCTGGAATTGGCAGGGATGGAGCCCAGGGGACGAATCCTCTCTGATGGCATGCTCCACGTGCACCCGTAGCATAATTTATTATCAGCGGGAATATCGCTCTGGGGTCGTGGGCTGGATACTCCAATCCTTTCGCATGAACTACTATCTTTTGGGCTTCTGGATGTATGTGTTTTGCGGCCTTCACTGTTCCCTCAGCAAGAATATTCCCTATACCTTCCCTCTTGACAGTTTTATGTATGAGTTCTATGGCGGGGTCGGCCTCTCCCCATCTCGGTTTTATCCCATCTAGATCCTCCGGCGTCAGCCATCCTCTCTCCGCGCATTCCGTTACGAAGCCTATTATTGACCCCATGGTTATCGTGTCAACTCCATACTCATTGCATATATGGCCTAAGTATCCTATCGCCTTTACATCCACTATCTTATTGAGCCAGCCAATCATACCTATAGTCTCATATTCTGGCCCATGACCGTCGTATGCATATTTCTCTGGCTCATCAACTCGTGTATGCCTGTGGCAGCCTATTGGACACATGATACATGCCTCACCGCTTACAGTTATCTCTTTGAAGTGATCGCCATCGATTAGTTCTATTCCTTCGAGGCTTCCCTCCCTCCAGTTTCCAGCTAGACCATAGCCTCTCTCATCATGAAATGTCTTTGCAGCGGATGTCGTCCCATACTCACGTATAGAAACTGCCTTCTCATGTATCTGTTTAGATAACCGCTGTGCTAGATCCTTAAGCCTATCTGGTTCGGCGACGTCCACATTTAATGTTCCCTTCGTGGCTATTGCCTTAAGATTCTTTGATCCCATTACTGCTCCCAATCCGCATCTACCGGCGAATCCATGATCATTCGTTATGCATGCGAACTTAACCAGATTCTCTCCGGCGGGTCCAATGCATAGAACACTCGCATTTCTCTCGCCGAGATCTTTCTTTATCATGTTTTGAGTTTCAGATGTAGGCTTTCCCCATACGTCTGAGGCATCCCGAAACTCTACTTCTCCATCGCATATCCACAGATAGGTTGGCTTCTCGGCTACTCCCCTAATCGCTATGGCATCAAATCCCGAACGTTTAAAGTGGTATCCCCAACTTCCTCCGGCGCAGCTCTCGCCCCAGATATTTGTTAAGGGCGACTTTGCAGCCACGATCCATCTTCCAGATCCGGGAACCGACGTTCCCTGGAAGGGTCCAACTGAGAAGACAATCATATTGTCTGGGCTTAGGGGTTCGACTTTCGGATCAACTTCCTCGAAGATTAGTTTAGCGGCGACCCCTACTCCTCCAAGATACTTCTTGAAGAATCCCTCTTTAATCGTTCTGATGGAACAATGCTTGGCGGATAGATCTACAAGGAGAATCCTGCCCCAAAAACCATCCATTAATTTACCTCCAAATTCTTATCAAACGTTATGAACGAAATTTTTATGTTTTATGGCAATCTCGCATACATCTACAGCAAAAATCTTTAAATTAGGCGTAAGTTGGAGCCCCGGGCGGGATTTGAACCCGCGACCTGCGGCTTACGAGGCCGCTGCTATAACCGGGCTTAGCTACCGGGGCTGAAACTCCTTCAATTAGGCTAATTGTAGAGGACCCTTTTATTTTTATCACTTTGAGAGTTAAAAAGGTGTTTAGGACAGGTAAGCTTTACTTATCCTTTCTGCTATTTTTGGTTGAGGGTATCGTTGTTGCGCGGCTTAGAGGCTTTAGGTGAGAGAAGAATAATCCGGCTGATCTGGGAGTACCTGGATCGCATGCCTGATCTGGCCTTAGATCTCGGAGATGACGTCTCAGCCGTTAATATTGGCGGTGGCAGGGTTGCCGTTTTGAAGACCGACATGCTTGTCGGCGAGACAGATGTGCCTCCAGGCATGAGTCTAAGGCAGGCTGCCAGAAAAGCTGTCGTGATGAATATAAGTGATTTTGCGGCTAAGGGAGTTAAGCCCTTGGCCATGCTCGTTTCTTTAGGTTTGCCTCGAAGTCTTAGTGAGGATGATATCAGGGATATTGGAGCTGGACTTAACGATGCCGCCCGGGAATACTCCACCTATATCATCGGCGGAGACACAAATGAGGCTTCAGACTTGATAATCAGTTGTTCATTATTCGGATTCAGCAACGGAGGGAAAGTTATTAGTCGCAGCGGCGCCAATCCGGGCGACATAGTAGCAGTTACCGGGGAATTTGGAAAGACATCTGCTGGTCTTAAGATCCTACTTGAGGGACTATCAGCTCCAAAGGAGATCGCAGAGAAATTGAAGGAGGCCGTTTTCATCCCAAGAGCAAGGCTGAATGAAGGGATAGCTCTCTCAGAAGCCGGGGTTCTTTCAGCCTCAATAGATTCAAGCGATGGCTTAGCAATGAGCCTATATGAACTTTCAGATGCAAGCAACGTTGGCTTCATAATTGATCATGTGCCTATAGCCGAAGAGGCTATTAGATTCGCCAGTATCCACGGTCTCGACCCTTATGATTTATGCCTTTATGGAGGAGAGGAGTATGAGCTCATAGTTACGGTTAGACCTCAACTCTGGGAGGCAGCTAAGAAGGCTATCGCTCATGTAAGCGGCACTCTCATAAGGGTAGGGAAGGTTATTAGAGAGAAAAGAATAGAGCTAAGAATTAATGGCGAGATAAGAAATATAGAACGTAGAGGCTGGGAGCACTTTAAAATGGAAAGACCGTGACTTGAAACTCAGCTCAATCATTAGTAAACGAGCATTTGAAACCAACAGTATCCCCGCCAACTTCAACCTGAAAATTCTTCGTTTTATATGTCTATCTTCTAATCTCGTCTCTATGGCCGAGTCTAGTTACGATGCGCCGCCAACTCTTCCTTATGATCCTTGTATGAACAGCCCGGAAGTATAGGTCATAGGCGCGGCATAGTAGTATTTTTTGCCTAGAGCCCATATTTTTCAGATGGTCTAGAACGGCAATACAAGCAGCTAAGAGATTATTTATAGTTCCATCGTGTCACCAGTCCTCAGTGGTATACAATCCTCCTCAAATGCGCTCTTAAGCATCTCTGTCGCCTCTTTACCTGTACAGTGACATGGACAGATCATCTCTGGATTTAACGCCGCTAGATCATCTATCGTCCATCTTATCCTTTTCTCATCTGCATTTAGCATGTGGAATCCTCCGATTACGGCACATATCTTCTCGACCTTCATTAACCTCTTTGAATGCATAACTGTGTTTATTATTCCCGAATGTGCACAACCAGATATTATGACAAGTCCCCTCCCATCAATCTTAAAGATCACAGACTGATCATCTAGGAGAATATCGGGAAGGAAGCGCTCTCTGCTCACCGTCCATAAACCCTCAGTCTTCTCATATGAAGTAACCCGCTCTATCTCTCCGGTCGTTGACACTCCATCCATGAGTTGAACAGGACTTCTGGAGAGAAGAAGAGAAGCTCCGAGACTCTCGATCTCCGCTCTTGTGAATGGCACTCCAATATAAGTTAAGGTGGGCTTAAAGCTGAATTTAGGCTCAAAAGCTGATGGATGGGCGATTATGGGAATGCTTCTATCGATATGTTTTAGGACCTCAGGCAATCCTCCAGTATGATCATAATGTCCATGCGTAAGTATTACCCCCTTAACTTCAGAAAGGTCTATCCCTAAAGCGTTGGCATTTCGTTTGAGAGTTTCAGATGATGGACCTGTATCGATGAGGAAGGCAAATACCCCCTCCTTAGTTTTCGCTTCCGCATATATGCACAGGCCATGCTTCGCTTGTAAATCTGGCATTTTGGGATTTCGCTGATCCTCAACTACAACCGTTAATTCAAGGCTCTTAACCATATAGCTCTCACCTAAACTTTTCACCACATCCTCATTTAACATTTATTAAAAATCATGCGGAACTTATCCGTTTTCGATTTCAGGAACTTTCAAAAGCGGCATGCAAAGCAAATCCAAGAAGTGGCCGATTTCAGCTCATTTTATGTTTAGCTTGTTTTCAGCCTCGCTTGAAGATGGAAAATTTAAATCCCGCAAAGCCGAAATAAGGAAGTCCATTCATTGCCAGAAAGCCACAGAATTCTATGCTAAATCATATAGCAGGAAAGAGACAAATGGTTTTTGAGATGAGTCCTTATGTAGGAGAGGTTAATCAATGGGTATTACCGACCTTCATATACACATGGGATATGCTGATCACCTTAAATATATCAGCGTAGAAGATGTTGTGAAAGTCGCTATTAGACATGATGTTAATCTTATCGGCATAGTAGATCATTACGAAGGGCCTGAACATAATGTGATAGTTAACAAGATCAAAGAGCAAGTTGAACAAGTTAGAAAGAAATTTTCAGAAGTTGAAATCCTTTTCGGCATGGAAACTAGTGTTCTTACAGTAGATGGAGAGATCAATATTAAACCTGAAATTGCCCGCAAACTCGATTTCCTTATAGTAGGGATGCACCATATACCTGCTGGAGGAAAGTGTCTTCCTTACGAGATGAAAGGAAAAATTTCTGTTGGAGAGGTCAAGAATAATCCAGAATTTCAATCTTTCCTTCAGAAGTTCAGTTTTGAGGATCTGATTAATGACTGGCAAAAGACTACTCTTTCCCTCATGCATAATCCTCTCATCAGCATCTATGCACATCCAGTTCAATGGCCATTTGTAGTGATAAGGAAGTTCTTACCCAGAGGGAAATGGCTAATAAGCAAAATTGAAGACATTATCCCGCCACGGGTCGCTCAGGACATCTTCTCTGCCGCAAAAGAGGCAGGCGTAGCGTGGGAGGTGAATAACGAGTATCTCCCTCCACAATATAGAGTCGATAAAAGGTATGTATGCTGTGCAGACGGAAGAAATAGCTGGTCAGGGATGATCGACCTCTTTAGAATAATAAGTAAATTTGGTGTGAAGGTATCTTTGGGATCCGATGCACATTGCCCGGATGAGTTAGAGAGGGTAGGTAGATTAGAAAATGCTTTGGAATTACTTAGACTTGCAAAAGTCGACAAAGAAAACGTCATTTTAAGGAGAGAACAGCTTAGATGTTGCGGTGCTTCTACATAATCAGGTTCAGGCCTTAACCCTTTTATTTTAAAGTTCGATGTTAGAAAAATAAACTTGTGCTTTCAATCCGTTTAGGCTGCGAAAATCCTATTAGGGTTTTGAGGAAAGTTATGGTGGATGATCTATGGGACGAACAATAACGAGAATATATCGGATCTTAGAGCTGGAAGAGCCCATTGTGATTGCTGGTTTTCCCGGGATTGGAGATGTAGGAAGCCTCGTCACAAAGATGCTAGTAAACTTTTTAAGGGCAGATCTAATCGGAGAATTATATTCATCTAACTTTCAAGATTTCGTCTTCATCAATAAAAGGGGGATTTGCCATCCGCCACGCTACCAATTTTATGTTGTAAGAGAAAGACGGGATCTTTTGATAGTTACTGGTGATGGTTATCCGGCCTTTGAGGATATTCCGGGACACTATGAAATCTGCGGTGATATCCTCGATTTCATAAGTAAATTTGGATGTAAATTTATAGTTGTAGTTGATGGTGTTCCTACAGTAACGCCGCAAAATGGAATATTTGTAGCTGCAACATCTAAGCGAATACTACCGCAGATAATTGAGAAAGGAGCATCTCTATACAGGAACAGAAAGATCGTTGGGCTTTCTGGATTAATTTTAGGCTTAGCGGAGAGGCGCGGATTAGAAGGCTTATGTATCCTTGCATCGGCTTCAAGGTATGACAGAGATGAGAAGGCGGCGTTTAGAGCATATAAATTCTTAATGGACCTTCTTAGGAGCGATCTCTTACATGGAAATTCTGAACTATTCGATTAGTCTCATAGCCCATAAGATGCCATTTAGAAGGTGCTTCTGGAACCATTCCTGATGCCAGATTTCCTTATAATGGCCGAAACCCGTATAGAATACTCTTGCCTTTCCATAGTTGTGGCACCAACATAAGGCATAATCATTATCTTCTCTTGTTCCCTTGCTGAGATCAACTGAACTATTGTCCAGACTGATCAATACATGCGTTCTATCTCTGCTCCAATCTTTGAATGTATAGATCTCCTCCTTCACCCTGAATGATCTCGGCAGATGTCTTGTTGATGGATGTGTTGGATCCTCAACCTTAACTGTTACTACTTGATTCCATGGATGACCCATGAAATATCCCCCTATCATCCTTCCATACTCCGGGAACGTATAGAACGTATCCGTTGCGTTATGAACTCCAATAAATGCCTTTCCATTCCTTATCGATTCGATGAAATCTTGTCTCTGCTCCTCTGATATTGGCAATTCTCCGGTTGTAGCGAAGAGAATAGCATCGAATCGCTTCAGATCCTCCTTATTTAGGAGGTCACATTCATCGGTTGCGACAACCTCAAAGAGCCCTGATCTCCTTCCTAGCATGGTAACGACTTCTCTTGCTGTTGGGAGATAATCATGCTTATATCCTGCGGAGTGTGTTACCATTAGGAGCCTCTTCACATCCTTAACCTCCTAAACAGTTATAGAATAACGGGATATTTAAGGTCACCTTTACATGAAATTGCTCATCCGAGGCTTCCTATGGCCTTTCCTCTCACGGTCTTTCTGAATTCGCTACTCTCACGAGCTAGGCGATCCATATTTTCAGGTGTGATCCTTTCTATTCTTGGAGTCTCATCCTCTGGAAGGGACTTCAGCTTTGCAATTAAAGAGGGCTCGCATATCTCTTTTAATGATGATGTTGACCACTCCTTTATGATACGCAGTATTCCCTTCTTGCCGATCTTTCTGAAGAGATCAGCCAGAATGGAGATTATCACCGTGTTATGCGACATAACCGCTATCTCAGCTTCCCTTATGGCATATTGGTTTCCATTAAATGAGACTGTCAATCCGCCTCCTTTTCGAACCAGCCGGAATGGATCAACATCAGTTATGCTATCGCCAAAGTATATTACATCCGAGAGATCGGATTCCGTCTTCTCAATTATCTCCTTAATCGCATTTGCCTTCTCGAATCCGCCTACCGGATTCACTTCTCTAAGCATTCTTCCAGCCTCCATTTCTGAGAACTCAAGCCAGAAGATCTCATCGAGCCTTCTTACGGCACTCTGAACTTCTTCGGGTAGATCCTCCAATCTTCTCGCTCCTTCAGGTATCCTTAACGTTGGCATCCGCAAAATCTCATCTCTGAACTTCTTTATTCGCTCGGTTTCTTCTTCGCTTAGAGCATACTTATCAATATCGACTCTTGTGCAGTAAGCGTTTTCCTCTGGGAATCCTATGATGTCGCATAGAGCCTTTATATAATGTTCATAGCTTGTGCTCACAATAAATGAAGGCATAATCCCACATACAAATTTTAATGTTTCATCGGCTCCAGGAATTAGGAGTATATTCTTTGACGAGTAATCCCTCATTTTTTCGTTTGTGACGCCATAAGCCTTTAAGAATGGAAGTATAAGTTTCAACGTGTCTCCAGCCTTATAGCCCGGTCTCTTTACGATGTCAGCCTCTATATCGTCGTATCGGCTGATTATCGTAAAGAGCTTATCTCCTTCTGGTATGAAGTGGCTTGCCAATTCAAATGCGTTATCATTCTTTGATATAGGTCCTTCACAGTCTGTTATGAATATTGCCTTGCGGCTCATCGGCTTTTCTTCAGCTCCTTCATGTGCCTTATACTCCTCGATATATGCTCCTCAGATGCTATGTCCCTTCTATACCATAATGCTCCGCCCTTTATTGCCCTTAAACCCTCTAGAGATATATTTCTGGCCTCTTGGATCGTGTCTCCGATACCAACTGTGCAGATCGTTCTGGATCTAAGTGCATAGAACCTTCCATCATCTCTGAGCTCCATCGAGCCAGGATATATTCTCATCCTATCTTCATACTTCGATCTGATCTTCTCAGCCTCTTCTAGAATTATGGGCGTTCCAATCTCTTCTCGCCTAACCTTCTCCGGGAAGAACTTGTCGTATTCGCCGTAGCTGGGCGGAACCTTATATGTGACGACTGTTGCCTTGTCCTCCACTTCGACACGCGTTAGTGAACCCTCGATCATCTTCAAACATACTTCGACGAAGTCATCCTTTAGGATTGGAAGGATATTCATTATCTCGGGATCTCCAGGCCGACTGTTATTTTCAAGGATCATTGGGCCCTTAGCTGTGTGAATAAATGCTACATAGAATGGTATGCCTCGTATTTCGGGATTCGATTCATCTCCCCTTAGCCTACGGAATATTCTCTCTACTATTGCCTTCTCCTTTTCCCAGTCACTTCTATCCATGAACGGCAAGTAAGAGCCCGCATCTTTATAGGAGCCCATGCCTCCAGTATTTGGGCCTTTATCGCCATCAAAAGCTCTCTTATAATCGCGCGTTTCAGGAAGAGGAACAAGATGCCTCCCGTCACAGAACGCTTGAAAACTTGATTCCTCTCCTTCTATCTTCTCCTCAACTATAACGGGGCCTTCCTTGAAGTTCGCCATGAAGTGCTCATATATCTCCTCGCGCGTATTGAAGTGATCTCCCCAGACTCCAACTCCCTTTCCGGCGGCTGGCCGGTCTGGCTTAACGGCTACCATATTCTCCAGTTCATCCAGCCATTTAAAAAGCTCCCTCTTCACATCATCTGTGCTCTTAAATTCCTTTGGATCGAAGATCTTGAATCTAGGATTAACTTCAGGAACGACCTCTTGGAAGAGTAGTCTCTGAGCCACCTTACTCTTTTCGATAGCATATTTCTCAGTCGGACAGATAGATGGGATTCCAAGTTTTCCCTCTAAAAGATCTCTTAATCCCTCTATTATCGGCTTTTCCGGCCCGACCACTGCAAAATCTATTTTGTCCTTGTGCATCGAGGCAAACTTATAGATCTCTTTTGGGTTAAGCGTGGGTATCACGACATGCTCCTTTGCAAATTTAATATTGAAGGGGTTTCTTTGCCTATCAGCGACATAGGCTTCTACGTCATATTCCCCGCTTCTAAGCAGTGAATCGAGGATCGCAACCCCTCTGGAGCCATAGGAGACTATGAGCACTCCTATCTTCTCCACCAAATCCGATCACCCTCGCTCAAACTTCATCGTTCAACTAAAAAATAATTTAGATGCATTAAGGGATTATCGCGTGAGCTCTCTGAAGAGCGCATGATAATATTTCATTAGCCTTTTAGGTTCACAGCTCTCCGGAATCTCAGCTAAGCAATAGCGGTTATATCCTGAAGCTTTTAGTAGATCGAATAGTTCACGCCATGGATAAGTCTCATCGTAAAGTTCATGAATATGAACTGAGCGTATCCAATCTTTAACTAGATTGAATGTCTCCCTTATTGTGCCATTAATCACATCTGTAGGATTCGAGTTCCAGCAGACACCTACGCTTTTGTGGTCGGCAATCTCCATTATCCTCCTTATGTAGCGAAGATCGCTTGTTCCTTTACCGTGAACTTCTAACCAAACTTCAACCCCAAACTTCTCGGCATACTCTCCGCATTCACGAAGTGACTCTCCAATCTGCCTCAAAGTATACTCAACGGGAATCCCCCTTTCAACTTGAAGCCCATTAGGCCTGACTTTTACTCCTAAAGCTCCAACGTCATATGCGAGCTCAATAAACCTCTTAGTCAACTCTATATTTCGATTAACCTCTTCCTTCTCAACTGCATGATACTCGCATATTGTTCCGAGACTAAGCAGTCTGATGGGGGACTTCTCAAAAGTATTCTTTACGGCTCTCCTCTGTTCCTTGCTTAGCGATGGCTCAACACCATGAGCGTGCGTCGTTCTCAATTCAACGGCCTCAAAGCCGGTCTCAGAGCACATCTTAATTATTGTGGGTATATCCCAGTTCCTCGCAAGATTATATGTTACTAAACCCAGTTTGAGCATAATTTAACCCCCTTCATACTTTCGCTGATCTACTCTGACTTCATTAAATGGTAGCATACTTAAAATATTAAGGCTTCTCATCCGAGCCTGAAACGATAACCTTATATTTAACCTATCTCATTCAAGATTGCTAACATCCAAGGGGAAACCGCGGTTGGATTTACGCCTTACCCGGTTTTTCTGAGGATGTTAGTTCCGCGACATGGGACGAAAGATTAGATGGCTAAGAGATACTTAAATGCTGAAGTTTCAAGTTTAGACTTTCTAATTATTTCTGGAAAGGAATCTTCTACAACCGCGGGGTCGAATCAGCAGTTTTTAGTGTTCAAAATGGTCGCGGATAATGGCTGAAAAGGAGGGTTGAAATTGAGAATTGGAGATTTGAGACAAGGGATGAGAAAAGTGGATGTGCAAGGAAGGGTGTTAGAGGTATCGGAGCCTAGGGAGGTCCGGTCGAGATATACTGGTCAGACGTTCAGAGTGGCCGAAGCGACAATAACTGATGGAACTGGAACAATAAAGCTCGTTTTATGGAATGATCAGATAGACAAAGTGAATGTAGATGATACTGTAAAGATCGAAAATGGTTACATCAAGACTTTCCGGGGAGAAATTCAGCTTAACGTTGGCAAGTATGGTAGATTAACGGTGCTTTAAGAGCGGGTTTCTTTTTATGTTTAAAATATGAATGGAGGTGAAGATGCTGGAGCGTAGAAGGGAGAGACCTGGAAGAGAACATAGTAGACGGTTTTTACTTAAGCCTGTCGAGGTTGGAGAGGAATACGATGTAGACATTAGGGAGCTGAGCAGAAGAGGAGATGGTGTGGCGAGAATTAAGGGCTTAGTAACATTCGTTCCAAATGCAAAGCCAGGTGATCATTTGAAAGTAAGAATTACACGGGTAGGTCGGAGATTCGCGGAGGCCGAGGTTGTCACAGAGGCTACGAGTGAATAAAGTGGAACGAACATCAACTTCCAATCGATTACATGGAACTTTGCCTTAATACATGTCCTTTTTTATCCAAGCCTCCAAGCCAGGCTGACTCATTAGTCTTTGGGCGGATTTCAACCTCTGAATTGCCCTTTTAACGCGAATCTTTGAAAATCCCTTTTTGTCACATAGGAACTCGTAGAGTTCATCCTCCAAGATTGGACCATACTCTATATGATACTCGTCTGTAACGTTAGGTTCTAGGAAGATCCTTCTGATCTCCTCATATTTCGGGGTTACCTTATCTCTTATATCACACGGAAGATCCTCGATTCTTCCATATTTTCTAATTAGTTTTAAGGCAGTCTTCGGCCCAACTCCCTTAACTCCTTCATTAAAGTCTGTTCCTATAAGAATTGCTAAATCTATAAGTTGTTCACGCGTTATTTTTATCTTTGATAGAAATTCTCTGAGGATTATCAGTTCTGGCTTTAAAGGCCTAGAAATGCCTCTACTCGGGAGAAATTCCCTTCCAGTTATTGTTAAGTATCTTACGAGCCTCGGGGTTCCAAAGAGAAGAGAATCGTAATCTCGGCTGCTTGAAGCCCACACAGTTCCCTTCTTCGCCATGTATGCTGCTTGTGCCTCAGCCTCGGAAGGAGCTTGAACCCACGGTATCCCTAAGAGGCTGAGGAGCTTTTTAGCGTCATCAATCATCTCCGGAGTTAAGATCCCGGTCATTACGGCTTTAGAGAAGGCTTTCGCATAATCGCCCCTCGCCAAGGCTTCACGCCATTCTCTCAGCGCCTTTTCTCTAACTTTACGTCTCTTCTCGATCTCCCTCATCTTAAGAGCTGGAGGTTTCCCATCAAATATAAAAACCAACGATAAATGATAATTTGAGATTAGATGAGTGGTTCTGTATAGAAGACCGACAAGATGAGATGTTACTGTTCCGTCCGGGCTCATCAGTGGAGAAGTAGTCCTCGTCCGAATGAGGGCTAGAAACTGATATAGGAAGTTGTTCGCATCTACAGCAAGGGATTTTCCTCTTAAATCACTTAGCCGAATTTTATTCTTCACAATTATCGGTGTTAAGTTGACTCCCAAATTTTCCACACATACCTAACAATCTTCGAGATCATTCAGAGAAGCCTTTTTCGCTCCATTCCTGACCATCTCCTCAATTGCTCTCTCACTATCTCCCGGTTTCGCATCAACGCCTTTTATTGCATCAACGAGAAGGATCGTTTCAAATCCTAGACGTAAAGCATCGAGCACTGTGCTTTTAACGCAGTAGTCTGTCGCCAATCCTCCAACGAACACCCTTTTAATACCTGCATCCTTCAATTCCCTCTCCAGATTCGTTCCGTCAAATCCGGAATATGCCTCTTTATCGGCTGATGTAGCCTTTGACACTATCCTAACTTCCCTTGGGAGCCTAAGGTCAGGGTGAAATTCCGCTCCCAAGGTTCCTTGAATACAATGTGAAGGCCAGATCCCTCCGTAATCCTTAAATGACATATGATTAGGAGGATGCCAGTCTCTAGTTGCGACTATAAGCGCTCCAGCCTTAGAGAACTTCTCTATATACTTATTTAGTACAGGAATGATCTTTTCGCCGTCAGGAACGGGCAGGGCTCCTCCACTGCAAAAATCTCTTTGAACATCAACTAAGATCAATGCGTCTTTATCCTTATCGATGCGATACTTCATTAATTTCTCATCCCCTCTAAGATCTTACTAGAATACGTTTCATTATTCTTTTATTCTTTTATCATGCAATGTCTTCAGGCTTAACATTTTCTGCTAAAATAGGCTACCTAAAAAAATTAAAATTTAAATTTTTTAGGTTTTAGATATCCGTCAATTCGCTTTTCCAGTGCCATAACAAATTTAAGGAGGATGCTAAAAAATTATAATTAGCCTCATAATCAAACATGTGGAGCAAATGAGCGAAGTTATGTATCGACCAAGTATATTCTGTTCCTTCGGGTTGTGTTAGAATTGAATGGTCCGAGAAAATGTTCTCCGCGTTGTCCAAAATTTAGATGCGCAAGGAACTTTCTTGAATTTCGGAGCAGAATTGCTTGGTGTCGATGGACAAACGAGCCTTGCAATCCAGGAAATTGTAGCTATGCAATATGTGTAAGTAGACGACTATTACCAAATGGGATCTGCGGAGAATCACTGAAGAGAAGAACCTCTGAGAAGAGACCCGAAGATGAACCTCTGCAGACAATCAAGGTTCGTGGAAAAGTCTACAGGAAAATCGGTGAGAGAGAGATATTTTAAAGTGCTATTATAACATTTATTCGCGCCTTGAAGAAAATCTCTTTTCGATTTTAGGAATTGTTAAATCAGATATGTCTACGCTATGATCATAGATATTGCTAATTAATGAGATCATCGAGATCATCCTCTGATATGCTTCGGTGGGTAGCTCTGCACATGCTGATTCTGCAGATTCGCATAGCCTCATAACTTCTTCTTTTTTCTCGCGGACAGACTCTGCAGTTAAGATGCTATGCGAGAGAAAGGCTGTAACAGCATCTTGATAGGCCTCATAAACGCATTTATGAAGAGCCCTTAGTGCCTCAGTGGTTTTTCTGGGTATCTCTACCCCCACCAATCTGATAGCATGCTCAGCGATCATTGATGCTTGATCCCCGACAGACTCAACGAGACTGGCAGTTAAGCGATAATCCAAACAGTCTATCGGATAAACTTCGAGTTTCTCGCTTAAACGTGGATTCTGGATAACTGTTCTTAAGATTCTGACAAGAAGAAAGTATAGTCGATCTACCTCATTATCTCTTGCGATTACGCTTCTTGCAAGTTGTATATCCCTCTGGAGAGCGGCCATTACAGAATCTCTGAGCATTCCTGCTGAAATTAAATATTCACGACGAAGTATCTTCTCAGGTGGGAGAGCAGCTGGCTGTAACAAGCACTGGATAACTATATTCGCGTGATCCTCTTCTATGATCTCTAAGCCTATAAGCTTGTTCACCGTTTCCTTTATAACCTCTCTATCTTCCATCATTATTCTATCCTTAGAACTTATGCGAATCACATCATAGCCCAAAAGGTATTTGCTCACTATTTCTCTTTTCAAATACTGATTTGGCTCTAAGGTCGTTGCCAAAGGATAACGCTCTAATTTATATCGTGGATCAATAATCAACCTTCCATCAGGCGTCACAAGAGTATAAACAACCGACCCTCTTTTGAGTCCATTCTTTAATGCCCAATCTTTAGGAAGAGTTACGAAGAAGGTTCCGCTCCTTGTCATTTGAATCCTACGTAGTTCCATTATGCTACGCCCAAAAGATCTCCGTTACAAAAGAATAAAAGTATATTGGAAAGTTTATACATGTCTATACCGAATTTTTGATTGACCATACATGTTCTTTAGAAGGGATCTTAAAGCTAAAATAATGAGAGAATTAGATTAACGAAGTTGAAGGATGGCCGTTGGAGCGAAATGCTAAGTTAAGACGAGCGATCTCCTTGATAATTGAATCCGGCTATCAAATTGACAGTGATACATTTCAGATCTTAAAGGAAGCATCAAAAAGAATCGACATAGAGCATCTCATAAGGAGCATAATCGAAGAAGCGAAGAACCTTCAAGAAAAATCTCTCTTTCTAAGCCGAAAACTTATAGAAAAGAAGATCTCGGAGATGAGAAAACAAGCACAAACTAAAAAAGAAACTTTTATGACTGGAAAGGAAAGATACAGACCCTATGCAAAAGAGATAGAATCTAAAGTTAAAGTCTTAAAAAATCCGGCTGAAAATTTAAGCGCAAGGGGATCACTAGAGAATTACATTAAGTATTTTCAAGATCGATTTCGCAAAATTCAGAAGATACTGAGAAGAAGAATGAACTCTGTAAATTCAGGAAGCATTAGACTGGCATTGAAGGCTCCACCCAACTCTAAAGTGGGATTCACATGTATGTTAATGGAAAAGCGAGAATCACCCAGAGGCATATTTCTGCATGTCGAAGATTTAGAGATGGATGCAACAGTTTTTGTGTCATCACAAAATCCAGAACTTTATAATAGAGCTCAAAGATTGATGCTTGATCAGGTAATTTTCATATCTGCGGTTAAGGGTAAAGGAGATCTCTTAATCGCCGAAGAGATAATGTATCCAGATTTGCCGTTAAGAAAACCGAATAGGGCAGAACTGCCAGTATATGCTGCGCTTCTTTCTGATATGCATATTGGAAGTAAAATGTTCATGGGGAAAGCATTTAATCGCTTTCTTTTATGGCTGAAAGGAAAAGTTGGAAACCAGCGGCTCAGAGAGATTGCTTCTCACATAAAATATCTGATTATAGCGGGAGACATAGTTGACGGTGTTGGAATCTATCCGAGACAGATTGAGGAATTAGAAATAACAGATATTTATGAGCAGTATAGATATGCTGCTAAGTTACTTGAGGAAATCCCCGAATATATAGATGTTATATTGATACCGGGAAATCATGACGCTTGCAGAAGATCTTTGCCTCAGCCAGCAATATTAAGAAAATATGCAGAGCCACTCTATGAGGCTGGAAGATTCAGATTTCTCGGCAATCCATGTGTTCTTAGTCTTCACGGAGTAAAAATCTTAGTTATGCATGGCCGGAGCTTAGATGACGTTATATCAACTGTTCCGGGAATGAGTTTCGAAAGACCAGATGAAGCTATGAAGTTTCTTCTACAGTGCAGGCACCTCGCGCCTACATATGGGTCAAGAACTCTAATAGCCTCGGAGCCAATTGATCATCTAGTTATTGAGGATGAACCTGACATATTTCATGCAGGACACGTTCACATGATGAGTTACAGTAATTATAGGGGAACTTTAATTGTTAATTCTGGGGCTTGGCAGGAGCAAACCGAGTATCAAAGGGAAATGGGTCACACTCCAAATCCTGGTATAATACCGATAGTTAATTTGCAAAGTCTTGAAGTTTTTCCGATAGATTTCACTTTGAATATATAAGGTCAGCGAATGGTATTCAAGTATTTAGGAATATAATTTATCATGTTTCTTATCCTATCATCCTCCAAGAATGCCTCTTTTATTACTCTATACGGAACTCCAAGCGTTGTCTTTTTTGATCTTCCATACCTACCAAGACTTACAACCCTCGAATTTACTAATCCAATTATATCAAGTTCATTAATGAGTCCACTTACCCTTCTCTGTGTGAGCGGATTAACGCCCATTTCCTCACATAGCTCACAATAAACATTATAAATATCTCCAGTCATAAGACCCTTAGCCTTAGACTTTGACAGAAGGAATAAACTCAAAAGTACAATTTTGGAATGCATTGGGAGGGATCTTAAAGTTTCAATTATATGATCATGCTCGATTCTTCTCTGAGCTTTATACACATATTCCTCTGAGATTTCATTTTTTCCATCTCTCTCAGCGAGTTCAGCAGCTACACGGAGAAGATCAAGTGCTCTTCTAGCATCGCCATGTTCTGCCGCAGCAATAGCTGAACATAATTTTATTGCCGCATCAACAGATACTTCCTCTTTAAAAGCTATTTTCGCACGTTGTCTAAGAATATCCTGAAGCTCTTCAGCATTATATGGCTTAAATACTATCTCCTCTTCACTTAATGTGCTTAAAACTCTTGGATCAAGCATATCTTTGAAACGAAGATCATTCGATATTCCAAGAATTGAAACTTTACTCTGATTAAGAGTTTCATTTATTCTAGTTAGCTCATAAAGGAGAGTGTCACCTCTCTCTTTTATGAGTGCATCTATCTCATCCAGAGCGACTACTAGAACTATCTTTTTAGAGTCTAAAGCTGATTTAAATCTATCAAAAACTTCTCCTAATGCAAGACCTGTAAATGGAACTTTAACATCTATGCTGGAGCACAGTACAGAAAGAACTCTATATTCAGTTCCTACGAGCCTACAATTTACAAATGATACCTTAAGTGGTGATTTAATCTCCATAGCTTTTTTAGCTAAATGATTAATAACAAACTTTGTTACAGCCGTTTTTCCTGTTCCTGTCTTTCCGTAAATAAGAACATTTGAGCATAACATCCCCTTTAATGAGGGAGCCAAAATTTGCCCTAGCAAACGTATCTCTTCTTCTCTATGAGGAAGATAATTGGGAATGTAATCATGCCTAAGAGCCTCTCGATTCTTAAATATTCTAGACTCTCCTAAGAAGTTGCTGAAGACATTATCCAATATCTCGTTCTGTCTCTCCATAGCGATCCTCTAGCCGTAAAATCGCTTTCTAAGAAATATTGATTATTATGGAATGATAGATAAGATATGCTCTACAAAAAAATTGATAATAAAACAAAACATCTTGATATTCTCCCACACCCCTAAATTTCCAATGGAAATTATCGATCTTACCGTTCTATAGTT
>Ga0209410_1000064_pt1 | contig 39905 bp, 77 predicted proteins | sample Mar14436cmmetaG_FD_184135 | JGI IMG/M metagenome (GOLD analysis project Ga0209410, IMG submission 184135) | Marine hydrothermal vent microbial communities from Guaymas Basin, Gulf of California to study Microbial Dark Matter (Phase II) - Marker... ... | reverse complement strand
TATATATATAGTATTAAATAATAGAAGTATGGACTTCCGGGACACCCTGGACACCTTATGGAAAGGAGGGGAGAAAGAGAGATGGACTGGATAAACATATATAGGGGTTGGAATATAAGTTTTTTCCCGCTGAAGGAGCGGGATAAGAAGCCGGCGATAAAGTGGGAAGAATACACGAAGAGGTATCCTACCGAAGAGGAGATAGCATATTGGAAGAACAACGGGACGAGAAACTACGGAGCGGTTTGTGGGTCAATATCGGGGAACTTAGTGGTGTTAGACGTGGATAAGGAGGAGTTATTCACGAAGTTGAACTTGGGTGAGCTTGCGAGTGCGACATTCACGGTGAAGACGGGGAAGGGCTATCATCTCTATGTGCGCACGGAGAAGCCAATGAAGCGCAAGTCATTGATGTGGGAAGGGAGCGAAGAGCTGAGATTTCAAGGTGAGGGTTCGTATGTGGTAATGTGTGGTTCGGTGCATCCAACTGGGCGCGAATACGAGCATCTCGCCACGTCACCATTAGAGATACAGCATGTGAAGCCGGGGTTATTTGAAGAGATAGAGAGGCGGTGGAAGAGCTACCACGGGTTAGATAAAATAGAGGAGAAGGGGCGAATAACGGCGTTGAAAGTGAAGCGAGCGAGACCAATAGAGGAGTTCAAAGAGCGAGTAGGGATGGATATTATAAAAAATTATGTAGAACCGAAGAGGACGTATGGAGATTATTGGCAAGGGCTTTGTCCGTTCCATAACGACCACGAGCCATCGTTTACGGTGTATGAGCGGACGAATTCGTGGTATTGCTTCGGGTGCAACCGAAGTGGTGACATCATATCGTTCATAGAGGAAAAGGAAGGTCTGGATTTCACGGGTGCGATAAGGAAGATTGAGGAGCTTACGGGAGTGAGTTTTCTGAAAAGAGACGAAGAGAAGAAGAGGATTTCGCATTCTGCACTTGCGGAGTTGATAATGGGTGAGAATCGTTTTATTACACTGCGAGATACCGAGGAGGTCTTATGGTGGGACGGTCGCAAGTGGAAATTTGGTGGCGAGGTGCGAATCAAGGAGTTGTTACAGCGCGCACTACAAGACTTAGAGAAGGAGAGGATAAGTGTTCATCTCGTGAATGAAGTGATAGCATACATTCAGCGGAGCACATACGTTGAGCGTTCACTCTTAAACCGAGAGAAGCGGAAGATACCTTTACTGAACGGGGTGTATGACCTTGAGACGGACCAATTATTACCATTGTCACCGGAGTATTACTTCACCTACTGTCTGCCTGTGGAATATAACGAATCAGCGAAATGCGAAGAGATAGAGAAGTTTTTGAGCGAGGTTTTGCACCCAGACGATATTACTCCGGTGTTGGAGTTTATAGGGTATTGTATGATACCGGAACAGAAGATGCAGAAGGCAGTAATGTTCCTTGGCGAGGGCAGTAACGGCAAGAGCACATTGATAGAGCTCATAAGAAACTTTTTGGGGCGCGAGAATACTGCCGCGATCCCATTACAAGAGCTCACCGAAAACCGATTCGCTTCATCATCTTTGTATGGCAAGTTAGCGAATTTATCGGCAGATTTACCGCCAATTGCCGTCAGAAAGACGGGACTTTTCAAGATGCTAACAGGTGGCGATACAGTCACGGCAGAGAAAAAGTTTAAAGACCATTTTGAGTTTCTTCCGACCGCGAAGTTGATTTTTAGCACAAACAGGCTTCCGATGACGTCTGATGATACCATTGCTTTTTTTAGACGGTGGATACTTGTGAACTTTCCGAACCGCTTTGAAGGTAAGAATCGAGACCCGAACATTTTAGAAAGACTAACCACATCACAAGAGCTTTCGGGGTTCTTCAATCTTGTCTTAGACCACCTCAAGAGACTGCTTACGAGGCGCGATTTTACAAATTCAAAAGTAGCGGAAGAGATAAAGAAGGACTATGAGAGAAAGTCAAATCCGGTGTTGGCGTTCGTGTATGACATGCTGACAGTGGATCCTAAGGGTTATCTGACAAAAGATGAGACTTACAGCGCGTTTGTCTCTTATTGTAAAGATAACAAACTCCCCGTTGTTTCAAAAGCGACATTTGGGTCGTTATTACCGAGATATATTCCAGCAAAGACCACACGAAAGACGATAGGAACGGAGAGACCGAGATGCTGGGAAGGGATACGCTTTAAGAAGGGGAAAGAAGAAAAAACCATATTCGAGTTTGAAGAGGAGACGGACGAAGAGGATAAAAAGAAGAAAAAAGAGAAGAAGACAAGATACGTGAATATAAAGGATTTAGACGCGGACGGTAACATCAAAACAGAAAAAGCGAAAGATGAACAAGTTAAATTCCACTCCCCAGTAACGGAAGGAGTATGCGAACGCTGTGGTAAAAAGACATGGCTGGATCATGAGTGGGTGCATGATGGCAAAAACTCTCTTATTTGCTCAGCGTGTGCAGAGGAGATAGCACAAGACAAGGAGGTTGAGCAATAATGAACAAGCTATTTAAGAACCCTGCGGGTTATGTGGGTGCGAGAGACGAAATGGAGCTGCATCGCTGGATAATAGAGGGTCAGGTGAGAATACCGGGGCTGGAACTCAAGAAGCACCATCCGAGCTTTCAGCGACAGAAAGCGATACCGGATTTTCTCTTTGCGGATAAAGAAACGGGGAGGAAAGTGTATGTGGAAGTAAAGCCGTGGTTCTTGAGCGTTTCTGACATTCAGCAAATAGTTAAGTATTGGATAGCTATACATGAGAGGCATGAGGAAGCGGACCTTGCGGTGCTTTGTGGTGGCGTTTCGGAAGAGCGAAGGGAACTCCTGCGGAGATTGGAGATAAGAATTTATCTTCTAAAAGATGTGGTCTCGCCTCTTATTTTCTTCTTATTTGGAGGGGGATTATAATGAAAAGACAAGAAAATCTTTTTGATAGCATCAAGCGAATACAAGCAATAAAAACCTTAAAGGATAGGGGCATTATCACACAGCGGGACTACTGGCTATTGACGGGGAACTACAGGATTGTGGGTTGCGGAAATTGAGCGTGCAAGTGGGAGGAAAAGACAGAATGAGTGAAGAATACTATAACTGTAAAGTATTCACTGTTAAGGTGACAGATAGTAGTCCATCACGCACGCTTATTTTGAAGAGGGATAATAAAGATAAACTTTACATTGGGCTTCTGGAGAGCGATAAGTTTCCAGATACATTCAGTAGATTCATCGCTGCAATTATTTTGGATTGCATTACGAGGAATATAGAGGTGAGCGAGCAATAAACTTTTTATATACAAAGCCATAATATATAACATGGTGATGTAAAAATGCCCGTAACAATCTTGATTGCGATAGTGGCAGCTGCGATATTTGCCAGTGCCGGGTATTTGAAGTCAAGTGGCACGGAAAACTTCGATGCCACGAAGTTTTCAGCGACCGTGTTAGTCGGTGCCATTGTTGGAGTGGTCATGTATTTCGGTGGCGTGCCGGTGACGGAAGCGAATGTGATTGAACAGCTTGCGGCTTATGCCGGCATAGTCGCAGTCGTGGAGAACATTTTAAAGGCGATTATAAGGCGATTATAGCACGGAATGCTTACGGATGAGGAAGTAAAATCTGTGGATGACCACTTTCTGAGTTTTATCCATTTTCTGCAAGAATATTATGGCATGAGCGAGGAGGAGGCACTGAGGGAGATTGAGCTGAGACTTAATCTGATGAAAGCGAAGAAGCAACAGAACCAGCAGTAGAAGAGTTACCCATGAACGGTGTCATCAGCGCTTTGAAAATGGGACTGATAAGGGAGCGCATTTTCTTTTCCTTTATCTACGGTGTCATCAGTGGTTTGAGAAGGGGACGATTGATAAGGGAGCGTAAGATAAAGACCACAGTTTGGGCAGTAGACAATGACCCCGCTAGTATAGTAGTCCTCCTGCACGTATGCCTTACAGTTTGGGCATATCATTTTTATTTATATAAAGGAATTTTTATACTTAAAAAGCTTAATGTTAAATTATGAGAAGGATGAAACGATTACCACTCAGAGCGAAGGTGCACTTCCTTACTACAGTTTTTGGAATAGGAGCAGGGTTGTACTTGTCAGATATGATAGTTTTACTGTTTGGAATTTGCATGCTTATTGTTTTCTTGGCATTTCTTTATGACCTCAACCGCGGGGCTTAATGGAACACTTAAAAAAGAATACGAGGCAAGTTAAAGCCTCTTGCTATTTATGGAACAAAGCCTACAAGGGCGAGCCCGATGAGTTCTCTGTGATCTGGGGTATCATCGAGAACTTGGAGACGAAACAGACCGCAGTGAAGTTTATAGTGGAATTGAAAGACAAAAAACTCGCAATTTGGATTTCCGACAAGATTTCAATAGAGACAATGTTGCGAATGCTTGAGGATATTTTGAGGATGCGTTCGGAGAAGGAATTGGAGGCAATGTCGTCGGGGCTGGAGAGAGATGCGAACGAGATTCTCGCCAAGCTCAGGGAGAATGAGGCAAGGAGGCAGACATACGAGGGCACAGTAAAAGACTTGTGCAAATCTTGGGGGCTAACCAAAGAGCAAACGAGAAAAGTGCTCGCACTTTCGGTCGTGACAGCGAAGATGATAGAAGACATGTTCAAGCGGAGAGAGAATATTCCGTACATCTACTGAGACATACATATACACAAGTTGAACATATCCATATCACTACGAATTTTGATAACATACAGATAGCTTTTTATATACCCATCACCAATGACACTATAGTGATAGCGAATGAGCGAACAGAAAACACCACTGAGAGTCGGGTCACAACGGCGCGTAATCATCCCCCCTGAGGTGCTCGATGAGGTGGGAGCGAAGGAGGGGGATATAGTCCTAGTAAGTGTCACCAAGGCAAGAGTGGAAGAGGAAAAGTCTAACAAAACGCCCCCGTAGCTCAGATGAAGAGCGCTATATGTACCGCTTCTCCATTCCTTTTCAAAAGAGGTGCAGAAGTGGTTACTTCGCCCCGATAGGCGAGAGGTCGCAGGTTCGAGTCCTGCCGGGGGCATTGGAGGTGTGAGGGGAGATACACCGGACATAGGAGGCCCCTATGGGAAGGGATGCTCCCCTCTTATTCCTCCGCTTTTTGCTTGGTGTCGGGTCAAAGCGCGCCAAGCGGTAGGGGTGAAGGAGTAGCTACACCGTCCTTGTGGGGGACTGTTTCTGCTACTCCTTGTATTCCCCTTTTCCTCCTCAGGAGGTGATAGAAAAGATGAAGAGGAAGACCGTATGGAGAAAATTAAGAGAGGAAACACTGCCGAAGCCAGACAGAAAGAACAAGGAGGGATTTCCAGCGTATAGAAGGACAGTTGAGGAAGAAGTTCTCTCTGTGCTTATGACAGGTAGTACGGCGAACCTCTTTTATGTGAAAGCGGAAGAGAACATAAAGGAGATGCTTGAGATTCTCAAGAAGTGCGAGGATACACAGTTTCTTGCAAAAGCGACAATATATGCGAGGGAGAAAGGCTTTACGAGGACTCTACCGATTGCATCCCTCGTTGAGATATCGAAGCGTCATCCTCGTTTGTTCAGGAAGGTAGCTGCGAGGGTCTGTAAGAACCCGCATGATTGGCAGCAGTTCATAGATGTTGCGAGGTCAAAGACGATAAGGAAAGGTGTAGGTAGTGCATTGAAGAAGCGAATGATAGAAGCGCTTTCAGAGATGTCTGTGTACCATGCTATGAAATATCCAAAGGCAGTAGAGGACATGATAAACATAGCGAGACCACGCGAGGATGTAAATCCAACAGTGATAAACTACATCAAGAAGAAGGTGCACGAAGGGGATGAGCAGTTAGAGGCTTTGAAGATAGTGAAGACTTCGGACAACGAGGATGAAATCATAGAAGCGATAGAGAGAGGGAGACTGCCATACGAAGTAGTGACGGGGAGTGTGAAGAAAATGACACCACGAATATGGGAAGCTCTGCTCTATCAGGCGCCATATTTCAACCTCATTCGCAACCTCAACAACTTCGGAAGGAACGGAGTATTCAATAAGCGTGAGAATCTCGACTATACGGTGAAGAAGATTACCGATGTGAATGCAATAAAACAGTCAAAACTACTCCCTTTCAGATTTTATGTGGCCTACCGAATGCTTGAGGACTTTAAAGGCGCTGAGAGGTTAAAAACTGCTTTACTGCGAGCATTAGAGCTGAGCATTGCTAATCTCCCAGAAATACGGGACAAGGTAGCAATAGCAAGTGATGTGTCAGGGAGCATGAGTTCAAATCTCACGGGGGATTACAGCGTTGTGCAGTGCATTGATTTAGTGGGACTACTTACCGGATGTCTCGTAAAGTGCTGTAAACAACTACCAGTGCTACTACCTTTTGAAAGCACGGTGAGGGAGGATATAGTAGCGGAGGCATATACGAAAGAGACGATATTTGAGATAGCAAGAGTCTTTAAGGCAGGCGGTGGAACATCATTAAGTGCACCTGTCGAGTGGCTCATAGAGAAAAAGGAAGCCGTAGACATGCTTATAGCATTCACAGATAATGAAGAATGGGTAGGACGGGTTTTCTTAGAGGCGTGGACAGATTACAAAAGAGATATAGCACCTCATGCGAGGGCATATCTTGTAACTTTACTGCCATATAGAGACTTTCCAGTGCCACCACAGATAGAAGATGTTTACTTTGTCTACGGCTGGTCGGATGCAGTGCTGAAATATATCACAACGGATCCGAAGGAACAGTTACTTGAAGTTCGTAAAATGCTGTTATAAATACGAAGGCGAAAGTGGAAGAGGAAAAGGAGGAGGAAAAGAGATGAAAGTAGGAGCTATAAGCATCCTAATGGGAATAGGTTTTTACCTTCTTTGGCTATGGCTCTGTTCGATAAGCGGAGCAGAGTCATGGCAAACGGGTTTGGTGGCGAGCGTTGCTGGTATCTTCGGAGTGTTATTAGGGATGGATATGTAAAGAGAATAAAAGGAGGCGATAGAGAAATGGCTGAAATAGCGGAAGCTGGGCGGGAAAAGAATAAAATCATTAACACAGAGGATTTCATTGACGATGCGCGCAGGGGCAAGTACAGAGAATATGTGTCAGTGTTGAACACCGAGAACATCTTTATGGAGAATCGCCGTTCTTACGACGATTATGATAGCGTGCGCTTCATCGGTGAAGCGCCACTGTATGTCATTCAATACTACCACCCGCCGAACGAGGATAATGGCGCTACTACTATTTACAGATACGATGCCTCAGAGAAGCCAGAAATAATCTTCCAAATCAAAGACAGTGCGAGCTATTTTGGTGAGACTTACTTGCCAGACGAACTGCGTCAGTTCTTACCAGAGGTTCAGAGGTGGATACAGAGGTTTCAAAAAGGATTATGGATACGAACTTGTGAAAGGGATAGTGAAATGGGGTTTTAATAATGTTGGGGGTGATGAAAGAATGAAATTAGTGCCATGCAAGCATTTGGATTATGAATCGCACTACGATGCGGAACTGAGGACGGATTCTGTCTTTCCGCAAGTGAAGTACTGGCACAGAACAGATGTTCACTACGAAGGAGCGCCAGTAGATGTGCAGTACTGCAAGAAATGTGGGAGAGTGAACGGGATTTATCAGTGCTATACGGGAGAACTCGATTGCTATGAACCATGTGAGGAGGGGTGAGTGATGTATTGTCCGAAATGTAAAAGGTTTGTTGTGGAAGAGGAGCATGTGTCTGGTGGTAGAATCGAATACCAGTGCCCACATTGCGGACACAGGATAAGGGTGGTGCATAAGCCAATGCGACCGGAGCGGTGGAGAGATGATATAAGAACGAGGAGGTGAAAAACTAAATGGTGAAGCTTTTTGGAAGGAAGAGAAAGGACATACCGAGGAAAAGAATCAAGTGCTACATCTGCGGGTTAGAAAAGGAGATGACGTGGTGTGAATATCTCGAGCACATGGATGAACACATCAAGAACGGCGAGGTAATTGATATTCAGCCCGGTATAAGTGGTGAGTTGGTGGGATCGAGCGAGAAAAATGGAACGAGAGCATTTGAGAATGTTAAAGGAAGCGATTGAAGAAATCGAAGACAAAATAGCGAATTTGAAGGCGATAGTGACTCTAATCGAGGGGTGGGAAGAGAAACATGAGAAAAAGGAACGAGAGTAAGTATGGGGCAATTTTTGATATAAGAGAAGGTGGGACAATAGAGATATGGTATCTAACGAGGAAAACGGACGGCAGAGGATTCACTTGTATATGCTATTACGACCCGACATTGGACTATAAAGGCGAAATTATTGTTGAAGCACATGACGAAAAGCCCGTTACGAAAGAGGAAGAAGAGGCAGTGAAGAGGGCGATTCACGAATACTCAGAAAAATAATTGTTTTTCCCTCTATATATGAAGAACAATAGTGAGTATAAGGTAAAAATGCAATATGTAGTGAGCACACCAAAACCGCTCACTATCGTGGTAACGGTGGTATGTAAAGATGAACCGGGCGAGGCGATGAGTGAAGTGAACAATTTTGTAAAACTTCTCGATAGAGAAATCCAAGGATTTTTGGAGAGGAGGGGGGTGAAAAATGAGCCGGAGAAGAAGCACAATTGAAATATCTCGAATCACGTTTTCGTTACCGGTGAGGTTGCACCAGCTATTTGACTCAATACGGAAAGAGCAGGGGTATGCAACAATATCAGAAGCTATACGGGATATGATTCGTCTGTATGTTGAGAGAGCGATTGCTCGTAATGAGAAGGAGGGACAAGAACTCGGTGTGATAGCATACATACTACCACGATCACCAGAAGAGAGGAAACAAATGTTAATTAGTGAACTGGTGGAGTGTGAGGCAAAGTTCCGAGATATTGTTCAGTCGGTTTCAATGACTATGTATGGTAATAAAATAATGAGAGTTGCGATAGTGTGTTGCGATGTAAGGCGGATAAGTGAGTTTAGGGATGCGGTAGAAGCACTTAAAGATGTGACAATAGTAGCAACATCTGGATGGAGAATTAAGGAGGTGTGAAGAAAATGTATTATACAATTTCGACAGAGGAGAAGAGAGTTGATATTATAGATCCAAACGAGACAACGGTGATTCAATGGTTAAGAATCTACCACGACGATGGTAGATTTATCAAGGGGGTGTCAGTGATTGCCGATGCACAACTACTCTTTGAAGATGAAAAACCAGAAGACATCGCTAAGATGCTGGAGATTTGGCGTAAGGGTATGATATATCTCCCAGGTAGCGAGAAAGTTAAGGATATGATACAGTTTTTGCGTGAACATTCCAAAGAACTACTGAAAGGGAAGTTACAGTGGGATATAAAAAGAATCGAGGAGAGGATAAAGGAATTGAACGAGAAGAAGGAGTACTTGCAGGAGCAATACGAAGAACTCTTAGCAGAGGATAGGGAGGAGATTGGAAAAGAGGAGGTGAAAAATAAATGAAATACGATATCAAGATATACGAAGAAGGAGAAGAGAAAGAGACAATAAGAGACTTAAAGTATTCTCAAGTAGCAGCGATAATATCTGTTCTTGCTCGGCACAGGATAATATTTCAACTAAAGGAGGTAAAGGAGGAATGAAAATTCCTGAACTTTATGCGATATTGGTGGAACATTTCAAGGAATATGCCCCTCTGAAGGGAAAAGGGCTTGTCAGTAAGCAGATTGGGGATTATACTGTCAAGGTTACTGCGGACGGAAAGACAAAAGATGAGAATGGCTGGGAGATAGAACCTTTCATGTTCCATATCTTCATGAACGGCTGGCTGGTTGGTGTTGTTTCACCGAACGGTGGAGAATTACTACTCGACGAAGATGATTTGATTGAGACATTCAAAAGAGAACTGGCAAAACTTGAGGGGGTGAAAGAAGATGGGGAAAAATAAAGAAGAAAAGACTAAAGTGGAGATGAGCGACGCAGAAGACTATCTAAGAGCTTCGTTGAGAGCTGTTGAAAGGTTACAGCGAAGACCGAAATATATAAACCCAGATTGGGATAGTGAAGAACAAGGAATTCACGATTGTTTGGGATGGATGCGAGGATCGCTGATGATGGCACTGGACTTGAGAAAATTTGAGAGAGAAGAGCCTGAGAAGGAAGGTACCACGGCAGAGGAGGATTTGAGAGCGACCGTGCAAGCCATTGATGTTATAACGCAAAAGCTAGAATATGCTAACTCGGAGAAGGGCACAACAGAACACGGATTTCGTGAATGTTTGAAATGGATGCGAGCGATTTCTGAAATTGCGATAGAGTTAATAGAGGCTGAGAAAGAGGAAAAGGAGAAAGAGATTGAAAAAGAGGAGGTGAGAGAAGATGAAGAACGTCGAAGAGAGCTCAGGCGAGAGGTGCATGGAGTCAGGCATCAAATCGAAGATAGGAAAAGTCGAGATAATGATTCAAGAGGTGTGCGCATTGGTGTCCCAGGTCTTTTAGAAAAGGAGGATATATTATAGGAGGTGAAGAAAGGGGATGAGTGAAGAGGAAAAGAAAGAAATAACAATGGAGGATATATACGAGGCTCTCAAAGCGGCTGCGATAATTAACTGCTTTGAGAAGGAGTTTGGACCGATGCCGCATCCACTGCGTTTTATCGCGTTTTGGAGATGGATGCGGGATTATGAGGCGTTCCGGAAAGGGGCCGAGTGTGGTGAAATGATACTGAAGATGTCAATGTTTGCACTGAAGAAGGAAGAGGAGAGACCAGTTGAGGTGATGGAGGATAAATAAGGAGCGTCTTGCAGAGCTCTTGAGAAGCGGAACAGTTGAGGCGGGAGCGGATAGAAGGCTGTATTTTCCGCACGAGGAGCAACTGCGAGAGCCGCTGACTGTGCATTTTGCAGTTAAGTTTAATGGTGATGGCGGGGTTATATCTGTGCGTAGGAGTTGCAATCTTTCATATTCGTGCGAAGAATGTCCGTTAAAAGGGTTGTGTGACGATATAGAGGAGCGAATTCGCATGTGAGGAGGTGATGTATAAATGAATCTCTTAGAAGAAACAATTGAAGTGTTAATGCGATACGGCAAGGAGCCCAAAGATGTGAAGTGGTGTGGCAGCTCCGAATATGGGTGGTTCACTTGGGACGAGTTTGCCAAGGTGGCAGACATAGAGTATGATAATGGATATGGTGCAGCTAAGGTAGCAGACGATTTAGTAATTGTGGGTGAAGATTGGTGGCTTGAACGGCACGAATACGATGGTTCCGAGTGGTGGGAGTTCAAAACCCTTCCGGCTAAGCCGAAAGCTCACCGTGTACCAAAGCAGGTTATTGTACCAGATGAACTTGTTGGTTGGGAGAGTCTCGTAGAAATAGAAAAAGTTCTCAATAAAGAAGAAGTCAAGCAAAAAGTGCTGGATTACATGCGAGAGCACAAAAAATCGGATATTACAGAGTTGCATAAGAATATCGGATGCGACATCAGGCTGTTGGTGGAGATTATTGATGAACTGCGAAGCGAAGGTAAAATTGGGGAGGGTTAAAATGAGCGAAAAAACATGCGATAAAATAGAACTCGAACTTGAGAAGCTGAAGTTAATTGCAGAGTACTACGACATCCCTCTTGCAGCCTTTTTCATGAGTACTGATGAGTTAAAAGAGTTGATAGCCAAAGAAGGATCAAGGAGGGAAGTCATTAGGAAAAGGACAATAAGGAAGTTAGAAGAATTGAGGGAGATGTTAGAGTGATGTTAGCCTTCAATGAGCAAAATCTGAGGATGGGAGAACAAGTAGTTTCCGCCTCTAATGAGCGTAGTGGTCCGTATACCGAAGCCCCTATTGAGGATGCCTATTATCGCATTACCTGGCATTATATCACATCTTCTTCATCTTCGGAAGCTTTTACCGAAGAAGGCTATTACATCCCCGGACATGCAGACCGAATATTAACTGTGGAAGAGTATGTTGCACTCCGCGAACTACTCGCTAATCATCCAGAAATAAAATCTTGGTGGATTAAGAACAATATATTATATTTAGAGGTAGTGGAAGAAGACGATGGGAGAGAAGGTTCGACCTGAAAAAGAAGAGGCAAAGAAGAAACTTTTGGAATATTATAAAGAACATGAGGGCGAAAGCATATATCCCGACGAGGCAGCAGACGAATTGGGCTTGGATTTGAAAATAGCGATGGAGGCTGCGGAAGAACTCATTAAGGAAGGAAAATTAGAAGAGGCTTAGAGATGATGAAAAAGAAGCATGAAAGGGCGGTTATCACGGCGGAGTTGTCTGCACTTCTCCGCATTGTTACCGAGGAAGGGAAGAATGCACTATGGGAAGTGCTAAAGGAGAAAGGTAAGCGTAAAAGTTCGAGCATTATCATAGCTGCTGAGGATATACTGCCAGTATTGAGCGAGGCTGCAAAGTGGCGGTGGGAGAGGAAAAATGATAAAAATTGAATTTCCCTCGATTATTTTCAGGTTACGAAGTAAGGGCAATGCACCAGATATGCTCATTTTCCGGAGGCATAACAACCGAGTTTTTATCGCTATTGTTGAGAGCGATTATCCAATAGACGCTGTAATGAGCAAGATTGCGGGCACGGTTCTGGATTTTGTAGTGCGAAAGCACGATACAAAATGAGCATGTCATCCAGAAAAGGCTATCGTTCGGAGTTGGAGGCAGTACATGAGTATGAGAAGCGTGGCTGGACAGTATACAAGCCACAGAAAACCTCTAAGTTCGGCACGCAGGACATTTTCGGTATGTTCGATCTCATTGCGATTTCGCCCCCTTCGCCCAACGGTTGTGAAATTCACTTTGTCCAGGTTAAGAGCAATAGCACACGAGGGTTCTTAAAGAAACTGAGAGAGTGGCGCAAGGGGCATGTTGTTAAAAAAGTGGAATGGCGGCTCATGGTGCGCTTGGATGCTCGGAAGCATAAAACTAAATGGAGAATTTATCGCTGATTTTTCAAAACTTTCTGTGTGTATAGCATTGTCGCACCAACTAACAAATTCATATCGGTGTCAGTTTCTTTAGCCCTCTCCTTTAGGTTGTCTGCTGTTTTATTCAAGACCTCATAAAGCAAATCATCATGTTTAAAACGAAAATTCTTTCTCACAATCGTTTCAATTCGTTGTTTCATATCCTCACCAAGCACTTGTTCGCCCTTCTCTGTGATCTGCACTGGCGACTCGTGTTTCCCCAATCCCTCTCGAACTGCTCGCTCCAATACATCCTCACCGTATATCTTCCATAGCGTGCAAACTTTCATTTCCAACTTCCCCAACTTTGTAAAGATAACATACAATAACCCTATTAATGATATAAGCCCGCTGATGCTCCCAGCAACAATCACCGGCTCCAGCATCTCAATAAATAGAGATTTTGTTATATTAAAAATTTTTTAAGCTATCGAAAAGCTTATATATAACCTCAACATAATATAATATTGAGGTGATAGAGAGATGGAGGGAAAGAAGAGAAGAACATCAAAGGTGGCGGCATGGGGCATTCGACTACAAGTCCCCTCAGAATGCCTGCGGTTTTTGAATCTCAGTGTGGGGGACGAAGTGGAATGGATTTTTAGAGAGAAGGGGGATAAGAAAGAAGTGATTTTGAGAAAAGCGGAGGTGAACGAGCAATGACTGACCAACAGCAACCATTAGTGAAGGAAGAGAAAGAGGAGAAGAAGGAAGAGAAGGAGAAGAAAGAGGAGAAAGAGCAGAAATCAATAGTCGAAGAAGCAGTGGCATTAAGTGATGAAGAGTTTGAAGCGGAGGTGAAGGAAGTGCATGAAGACATGAAGCAGTGGCAGCGTGAGCGTGAGCAAGAGTTTTTGAGACGGTCAGGCTTTGAAGAGCGGAAACTGCCGGATAAGACACAGTTCATCAAGCGAATCGAGAATGGAGTAATCGGCAGAACTTACAATGACAAGTATCCAAACGGGCGGTTCTGGGGCTTTTGGGATAATAAAAATCCCATGAGCGATAAAGAGCTCAAAGAGATAGAGGATATACAGAAGTTCTACAAATTCAGAAAAGGCGAGATACAAATGCCAGAGCCCCCCGCAGTCAAGCGAGAAGTGCAGGAAAAAATATTTGAGGCAAGAGGTGGGGTATATCAGGTCGCCGGTCATCAAGAACCTGACAGTTGGTTAGTCCAGCAGTGGGCTAACCAAGCAGGGGTGAGCACTGAAGTCCGGGAGGCAATCCAAACAGACGAACAGGCAAAAGCAACGGTGCGCGCATACTTGGGTACACAGTTTGTTGATGCCACAGTGATACACCACTTCAGCGTATCGAAGGAGCTTATTGCATTTGAAATCATCGAGAAGATGCAAGAGAAAGGTGAGCAAGCAATCGAGGGCTACGACGAAGAGGGAAAGCCAATACTCTCACAAAAGGCTAAATATAGGATATACAAGCGATTCATACACTTTAGGAACTTCGCTATCCGTGATGCGATATCGAAGGCTGCACGTATCGCTCAGCTAAAAATCATGAACAAAGAGTGGAGAGAGGAAGAGGAGATCGAAGCAGAGGCAAGCGAGGTGCGAATGGTGCATGAAGAGAAGAGGTGAAGAAAAAAGCTACGAGAAATCATAGAAATCGTTTGTGAAAAATAAAAAATAAAACAAGCGGGGATTTTATTCCCCGCTATTTCATTGCTTCTATTTTGATTTTTTTCTCACCGGCAGTCTTCACTATCACTTTGTCCCCGCTCTTCAGTCCGCTTTTCTCGATCAATCTCCTACCAAGAAAGACTGTATTATCGTTTCTAATCACCCGGGGTTCTTTGTATTCTTCCATTCCTTATTCACCTCCTACACCGTATAAGGGTAACTACGAGCCCCGATAACCTTCTCTATAACAGATCCTCGACCATGCTCCCTCTCTGCATGCGACTGGACAACATTGAAATCCTTATCCGTATAACCGCACTCAGCGCATCTCCAATATATCTCTTCTTCCTCTTCTTCCTCTTCTCCCATTCCTATATCCCCCCCTTCTTGTAGCTTTAATGCCCGTTCTAAGTCTTCTATGTCGTAAAAATTGTGAGATGGACTGAAAAACCCTTTTTTACTTTCGAAGCAACGTCGGCAGAGATAAAAGTCGCTATCTACGCTCTTTAGTTCAGCGGGTCTACCGCAGAAGCTGCATCTGTGCCCAGATATTTGGCTAATCAAATTTTTCGTTTTCTCGACTTCCTTCGCAGAATCAAAATTGATACTTTCCATTATCCTTCATCTCCTATTTTCTTCCAGTATCGGTATTCCTTTTCACCTCCGAAGGTCTACCACTTTCTCTAAGTTCCCTGGCAACTCTATACCCTTCTCAAGTTTTTGCTGGAACGCTTTCGGAATTGGCACATCTGCCACCTTATAACGGTGGCAGACATGCAATTTCAGACCCGAAACCTTTAGACTTTCCCTGAGCCAACTCAATAGACCGGACCAACTCACATACTCTGATCTTCCATTGGACTTTACTCCGTAGACATTGACATAGCCAAGACTATCCAATTTGATTAGATATTTCGCGTACCGCGGTTTCATCTCCCTATCACCTCCTATTTTTTATTGCGGGGTTCATCGCCCCCGCCCCGCTCACCGCATTCCACAAAAAACTCGCGCACGCACTCTTTGGAGCAGAAGACCATACCACAAGCATTGAGACCTCTCGCCACGGGTTTCCCGCAGTTTCTGCACTCCCGCACTACTTGTATTTCCCTCGCTGTCCCTGGCACTATTTCAATCTCCTTTTTCTCGAGCATTTCGAAGACTACCATATTTCCCCTATCACCTCCTAATAATACTACTATTACCACCACTATATATATTACTTTCGCTCACTTATAAAAAACTTTCAAATACCGAAAAGCTTTTATAACCCTACACAAAATTCAAGATTTTTTGTATATCGTATATGCGGGTATATTTCTTGTGTATAGCGCTTCCCCATACAAGTTGCGTGAAAAATTCATGCTGTTTATACGGGCAGGATTTAAATTTTTGAAACCGATATAGGTAAAAACATTGTGGGGCAGTAAGAAATTTGCATGAGCGCAAAATATGAGCGTGTTTTTGTATGTGCGTTCTATTTTCTCGTAGTTGAGGTTTTTAAATAATGAGTATATTACTATATACTATGAGTATATCAAGCGTCGAAGAATTGGAAGAAAAAATTAAAGAAGGGTGGACATTATACCAAACAAAAAAGGACGGGAAGTGGTGGGCTGTTCGGAAGGGCGAAACCCCGCAGTATATCAAAAAGGCAGTCGTGAACGAAGCGCCCGAATATTTCCAGGAAAAGCCAGCGGAGAAGAAAAAGAAGAGTGAGGGTAAGAGTGAAGAGAAAAATGAGAAGAGCGAGAAAGAGAAAAAGACAAGTATAACAACCGCACCGGTCAGGATACTTGATCGAAGTTATGCAGAGATACTGACACATTTAACCACGAAACTGGACTGGTTCAGCGAGGTAATGACACAGGTAGGCTTCACGGCTACAATGATTGCACTACAAGCGGCGAACATAAGCGTGAGTGAGAGTTTTGAGCGTATAGAGGAGTTCCGAGATAACCCAAACGCATTTGTGCAGTATATTGACCGGTATCTTTCAGCATTGTGGAAGGCAAAGGAAGAAGCGAAGAGTATTGTAGAACTCGAAGAAGAGCGAGACAAACTCGCGCTCAAACTGTATATCGCACTCACGGCGTTGGATAACTTGAAGAAACAGAGGGATGAATACTATTTGAAAACGAAAGTGGCGATTTCATGTATGTGCCCAGACTGCCTACGAAGGCACGCACTCGCCACAGCGTTCGCTGACTTCACAACAACAGAAAAGAAGAAAACGGAGGTGAAAATATCCGAATGACCGAAATAGAACCTTTTATAAGCGAATTTGCAAAAAGAAAGGGTATGGATGAAGAGAAAATAAAGAGATTGTGGGAAAGTATCAACAAAGAAAAAGACGAAGATATTGAACGCATGAAGACATATCTTACAAATGTGGTGGATCTCGCAGCGATAGCGAACGAGATGCCGAATGGGGCAAAAGAGGAAATTATGCAAAAAATACCACTACTCGCTATGCCACCGCAGAGCACGACGGACACGACCGGGCGATTTGCCAAACTCGCGGAGGATTTGCTGACTTTCAGAGAGATGATGCGCCAGTTCGAGAAAATTTCATCCGAGGACGGGAGCGAAAGCGAGAAGGAGAAACTACTTGAGGAGATACAAAAACTTGAGAAGAAAATATTTGAAACTGAGGAGGATCAGCGGTTCAATGCTATTCATGAGAAATTAGAACGCCTATCAGACACGATAGAGGAGCTAAAGAAGAACGACGGCGGAGAAGAAAAGAAGAAAGATGTGGTTGATTCCTTTTTGGAAAACCTCGAGGAGATAGAGCAGAAAAAAAGGAGATTCAGAGAACTTGGACTTTTGAAAGAAGAGGAGAACAAGATTGATCCTAAGAAGGCGGAGGAGGCATTGCGTGCACTCGGATACAAGGTAGAACGTCCCAGGAGCGTGGAGGAGATGGAACGCTTCTTTGAACAGAAGTTACAAGAACAGAGGGAGCTAATCAAGAAACAGATCCAGGAAGAGGAAGATCGAAAAGAAAGGCGAATGCAAATGATGCTCGACCTCGGAAGCACGATTGTGGACGGTATCTTGAGCGCGGCAGGTGCAGGTGCAGGGGGTGAAGCGATACAAAAATTCCGTGAGGCGATACGGTCAGCAGCCCCGTCTGAACCAGCGGAGAAATGAGTGAGGAAAAGGTAGAGGAACGGCAAACAATCACGGCACGCAAAATAGCGGCAATAGCATCGAAACTATTATCGCTCGCCTTAGCTCGCCTGACTGCTCTCCTCTCCGCGGAATGGGGGCGAGAGGTAACAGTGGAGGAGGCGGTGGATTTCCTGGAGAAGAACCACCAAATCCTTTCTTTTGAAGTGATTGACGAGGCAATAGCGAGCGACTGGAAGGTGAAGGCGGCGATAAATACAGCAGTTAGCTTATCAGGATGGGTGCTCAGGCAACATAACGGGTGGCAACACGAACTGCAAGAGCGAAGGGGGGAACTTCTCCTTGAGATGGCACGGGCATACCGACCGGATGTTTACGAAATTCTGAGAGAGCGGAAAAATATTACAAATTTTTTTGCGGATTACATTCTATATAAATTCAGGATATGATAGCGGAAGGCGAAAACGAGGGATTAACACCCAAAGAAATAGCGTGCTATGCAGCACTTGTGGGGTTCACATCGTTTCTCACAACGTTTATCACAATGTATGCCTTGCAAAAACTGCGAAAGTGAAAATGTATGATGAAGTTATCTCATTTGACTTGCCACCGACCGAACCGCCCATCACCGCTATTATTCCTTATTGCCCACCATATCCGTTTTATCCGCTCTCAGTATGCGAAAACGATGAAGTGCTAATTGTGGAAGGAGGAGAATCAATAGGGGATGCACGTATAAAGGCAGCGGAAGAGGCAAAGTTCGATTGGCTCGTATTTTTGGATGCTGATGCTGTTTATCCACATGATTTTATTCTCCAAGTGAAACGCTATATCAACCAAACTGGGTATCCCATTCTCGGCGCCACTCGAACAGGTGGGTTCGGGAATCTCTTTTGGAATGTTTTGGAATCGGGCTTGATAGTGCGGAAGGATATATTTCTGGCGATAACTGAGAAATATGTGGCTACTGACAGGCGTTCAGATGTCGCTGATTTCTTCGTAACTGATGCGGAAAAAATACCAGTTGAGTATTATCATGGTCTAACACAAAGAAAAACTTTAGGATTGTCTCTATTGCTCACGGGGAGAGAGCAATAGCAACACTTTTATTGTTGAGTTACAAAAATATAAAATAAAATGCCCTCACACGACATCCACAAAATCGTGAACAAGGTATTGCTTGGGAAAGAATACGAGGACGTAAATCGTTGGTGCGACGCGCCCTATAAGTGGTTGGGGAAGAAGCACCGCATACTCAGGCATGACCCCTTCTCTATCACACTCAAATATCACAACGACCCCGAACGGCTCGCAGCTGCATTTTTGCATGTGCTCACGGATGAGGTGTATTCGGAAGAGGTGAGGAAGAGGAGGAAGAGGAAATGAAAAAGAAAGATCCTTGGGAAATGACAAAAGAAGAACTTTTGAAATTTCGACCTCCTTCTCCACTTGTGGATTCTTCTTTACCCGTCGAAGCTCTTTCTTTAGAGGGAGGTTTTCCTCGTTTAAGCGAATATACCGATGATTATTCTATAAAAGCGTGGTTAGGATACGGCACGAGATTCTATACGCCTTCAGCTTATATCAGAGTCAAGCAAGGGAAGCCTATAAAGGTTTACAGAGCTACTGATAAAGAAAATTACATATTCCCGGGAGCGTATGTTAGTCAAAGCAGAAAATATGCAGAAGAACATGGAGAGGCTCATTTGAAAGGTAAATACAAAATTTTAGAGACAGAAGCATACCCTAATGAATTAATACCAGTTAACCCCAACGAATTTTATTACGCTCCTGATCCAATAAGGTGGCACAAGAAGATTATAGAACAAGCACTTAAAGAGGGTAAACCTGTTCCTCCAGAGGTTCTTAGAGATTATCCTGATTTGGCAGAGAAATACGGTAAAGCGGTGGAAGAGCGAGAAAAAACTACACGGGAAATGAAAGAGAAAGAACCATGGAAGATGATGCAGGAGGAATGGGTGCAAAGCAAGGAAAAAGAAATAAAACAAATCATAAAAAAAATTGGATACTGGGAGGATATACCAAAAACTGAACTTGAAGCTCGACTCCAAAGCCGAAGGAGAGAATTATTAGATGCTCTTTTGGGAACTATTAGACCCGAAATTAAGCCGAAGGTGGAGAAAGAGCTTGAGGAAGTTGATAAAGCTCTCAAACTCCTCCGAAGCAGTCATAAGGAACTCGTTGAACGAGCCCTCAAAGAAGGCAAGCCCGTTCCTGATGAGGTTCTCAAGGACTATCCCGATTTGGTGGAGAAGTATGGTAAGGCTGTGAAGGAGTGGAAGCCCGAAAAAGAGAAGATTGAGAAAAAACCGCCCAAAGAAGAAAAAATAAAAATCGGTGCTGGGTGGGAAACAATAGTGGGGTATAATGTTGATTTTATCAAAGCGTTGTTCCCTGACTGGAAATGGGATAAGAAGAAAGGAACATTGACAGCACCGAATGAGAAAATGGTAATTCATGCGCTGTTTACTGAGATAGCACCTGAGCTTGAACCACATAAGAAAGAGATTTTGAGCATATTCGATAGTCTCAGGAGTATTTTTGTGAAACTCGGATATGAATTGGGAGTGGAACGCCCGGAAGAGGGAAAAAGAATGTTTTTTGAGCGAGCGAGAAAAGATTTAATATGGTTGTATAGCATATTAGGATTAGAATTTAAAGAAGCCCCAAGTGAAGAAGAAGCCATGAAGGAAACAAAAAAAGCGGTTGAAGAAAAACTCAAAGCGGTGTTTGTTTCTTATCTCAAAGGTGCAGGTATTCACCCCGTGACGATAGAGGAAGAACTGAAAAGAGCAAAAATAGACATAGAATCATTAGCAGAAGCAGTCGCATCTGGGCGAAAATCACAATCTGAAGCGGTTACACTCATTACCGACCTCGCAGAGCACACTAAGATGCTACTGGAGGAGGAAGAGAAAGAAGAAGAGGAGGAGGAAGAAGAGGAAGAAGAGGAGGAAGGATACCTGCCAGTGATAAGACCGGCAATACCCCGACCACCAAAACGTAAGCCTGCGAAGCGAGCGAAGCGGATAAGAAAAGCGGAAGAGGTTACCCCGGAGATTCTCGAACCGAGCGCGATAGCGGAGAAGATTTTGAGAGAATATCCCGATGAATTACTCGCTTTTGGTGTGGGTTGGGTTTGTGAGAACCGTCGCCGGGAGTTAGGATTCGTGGATGGTGCGAACTTAGGGCAGGTGGCATGGTGGCTTACCAAAGAATTGCGGAAAAAGGGGGACAAAATTATGGCAAGAGCGCGCAGAGGTGTAGAATACGCCGCGGGGATGTTGCTTGCGAACCAGCCAGATGTGATAGTGCAGGAGAATATCAGACAGGCTATGAAACGCGAATGGGACAAAATTAGAACTTTTGTAAGCGTGAATTATCCAGATGTTCTCGATAAGCTCGGGGGTAAAGATTTACAGTTGATTATCTTGGGATACGTATACAAATTGCTCGGTTCACCGTATGCAGGCATGCCTGAAGACATCCGAAAAGCATTAAGAACCTTTGAAAAACTTTATGGGGACTGAGATGGACGATTTAGTTCTTGTTCACAGAACAAAACCGCGAGAGAAATATTACTTGCGCGCGAAACCGTGCACTGCGAAAGACCCTACCATTCACCAACTGAAGTCACGACTTGCCTTTGGACACCATGCGAAAAAAGCACGAAACAAAAGCATAGAATCGGACTTGCCCCCGGCGGCGGAACAGGTGAAGAAGCTAAGGGGCAAGAAGTTCGGACGGACACGAAAACTCAGGAAATGGGAGGAATTAGTGTTGAAGGAGGCACGAAAGGAGGGGAGAGAGGATTGGGAAGAGATAATTTTAGGTAAGCCTAATGTTGAAGTAAGAGACCGTAGCTGGATGGAGGTCTTATTAGGGAGAAGATGACACGACTGAGCGAGATTCCAGAAGAGACTTTGAAAGAAATCCAAGACTTTGTTAAGCGCAACAAAGGCGTGATTCCTGTAACCACCACTCCTACTGAGGATGGAACGAAAATAGAGACATTGCCGGAAGCGGTTGAAAAGAAATTCGGGTATAAGCTATCACCGAGCCAGATATACGACCTACAAAGAGGGACGAAGACATATAAAGTGAAGGTGGATATGGAGACGGTGAGAGAACTTGAACGAATTTACGGCAATGTAGGTGCGGGTATAAAGAAGGTGATAAAATTCTATAAGACGAGCGTGCTACCTGAGCACCTCCGCAAACCACATGAGGTGCTGGTGAGCAAAGAGAAATTAACAGCGAGCGAGATAGAGGAAGTGTTAGCGCCATTCGTGAAAGAGAGCAGGGAGGCATGGAAAATCGTAGGTGAACTCTCACGGTTGGGTTATGTGCGGAGGGACAAAGAAGGAAACTATATCTTCTCTCGGTTCAGACGCGATCCGTTCTTGGAGTTCCTTTTACGCTAAACTTTCTTAGTGGCATTATAAAGCCCACACGCATATAAACTGTCAATCACATAGAGATAACCGTTTGGGAAGTATCTAATCAGAGAAGCAGTTCCAAACCATATCCCAGTTTCCTCATGGAAGTTCATAAGGGCGTTAAATGCATCGTCCTCCGTTTCGCCCCAGAAGCCCCAGCCAATATGACATTCGGGTTCACCACTGCAATCCCGTATATCATAGCCCAAGTCTATCGCCAGTTGCTTCACTTCGGGCAACCATAACTCGTTTGCTGTTAGATAGCGACCATTATATTTAATATGGCACGCATTTACGCCTGAAGCGCTACCATCAGCGTGCTCACACCAGAAACATTGTGTTTCTAATTCAAAGCCTAACCCCACAACTAAGAAGTTTCTTTGTGCATCTGGCATCTCAGAACACCAGTCTCTATATCTCAATGCCGGTCCGTCTATAAACCCAATTAAAGAATCAGACGGGCAATCGTCTTTTTGTCGGTATGCAACGCACCGTTCTGTATCGAATTGCTGTTTTTCATTAGCGTAAACTTTCCAATCCCACCATTTTTCTTCGGTCGCTTTCTTATAAAATTCCTTCACTTTTTGTTTTATCTCATTCCCCTCCGCTTTTGCTTTTGATAAATAATAGAGTAGCCCGACACCTATACCCGCTCCTATTACTATCCCCGCTATTTTTGTTGCCTTCTTCATTTTTCGCTTTTTGAGCGATTAAAAGCGCCGTGAACGTGCTTGCAATATACCCAATCCTACGAGCGCCAAGCCCGAAACGACCGTTACAGGTATCGCAAGCCCTGTCCCTTCTTCCCCCGCTGCCGGTAATACTTCCGCACCCGCAAGTGCTGCTGTGGGTGATGGATATGATGGTTCGGTCTCGCCCTCAGCCCATGTCTTTATACCGAAGTAGTATGTGCCAGCAGGGCGTGGATTGAGTGTAACATCGCCACCTTCAATACAATCGGGGACTATGCCCACAACACACTCACCAGTACCTTCATTGTATTCGAGAGCCGCGCATTCGCTAGGAGATAGAGATATGCTCCCACTACAACTCACACCACCTGATAATGGGTTGCCCGCCGAATCTAACTCTTGAAACTTTATGTATATCGTGCCTGAGTAATCACCGGTATTTTTTACTCTGTTGTATGCAATATACATTCTTTCATTTGTCTTAAATCTGCAATCGGCATTTATACACGGTGCAAAATAATCGAACACGGCCGTTGCGGGATTGCCGACTGTTACGCTCCACGCTCTCGCATCACTGTGGTGCTCATATATCGCATACCCGCTCGCTTCACCCAATCCCATAACCGCTACTTGTGACATTTCTTTCTCACCAATATTTTTATATGCATATATTATATAAATGTTTAAGCATGGCGGATGCAAGAGCTTGGCATGTTGATGTTACAGAAATGGAGAAGAAGCGAATTTTTAGCGCATCAATGCTATCACTCGGAACTGCACTCGCTATCGCTTCTACCGCGCCCGTTTCGGATAGGACAAAAAAACTATTATCAGCTTGTTCGTTTGGATTGGGATTGGTTAGCATAATCTCAGCATTTGTAGAGGCGCCACCACCGCCACCGCCACCCGAACGAGCTGTGGAAGTCACAGACTTCTCAATTGTGAAAGGTTAGAATCAGAACCGACTTGATAGTGCTTTTGTCTGGTGCAGGATTAACCCGCCAAGTGCGGTGATCGAAAATAAAGATAATATTATCTCGGGTATGGGAGATGGTGGGGGCGTTTCTGGCAGTATGAGTGTGAAACAATCACGATTATGAATGATTGTATTTATGAGTTCGCCCGCCAGTTCTTCCGATACGGGTGTGCCGTCGTATGTCTCCTTATCGTAGTTCTCGCGCCAGTATTCTATCTCCTCGTTCCACTTCGATATTGCATCGTTGTAACACTCCTCATAATCTTTTTTTGCATGTAACGATTTCTCCTTCTCTATATCGCCCACTATCGGGGCAATAGCGAACCGGCTACCGCAGGGTGTGGGCACTGCAAATGTTATTACCGGCTCACTGTATCCAAAATATGCAACAGCGCCCGCTTCGACGATAGCCGGACCCAATTCCTTCGCGGTCAAGCATGAAAGGAGCGATATTACTCTGTCCTTAACAAGGTCGAGGTTAAGCGTGGTGGAAAGAAAAGGCTCGGCATCAACAACTGTGTATGTATCCTTTGAACCGTGACCCAACCCGTAGATACGTTCGATTTCGGGGTGATTCACGATATAATCTCGCAGATACTCCGGCGTGGCGTCCTCCTCGATTATAGCCACATCCTCACCCTCTCCACTAAGATAGTTATAAACCTCTTTCGGTGCACACTCGAAATACGGGAGTGCTTCATCATTGTAATGGGGGTTGATTATTAGAACTTTCGTCATTTTTTCAAGATTTCTTCAAGATTGGTCATCTCCGCCTCTATAAGCATCCGCCCGATTCGTGTGCCCTTCTGTATCTCCTCAAGCAGTTGCGAGGGTGTATACATTTTACCCTCAATAATGCGCTTATATGTCTCCGGTAACTTTTTCAAGCGCTCCTTCAGCCGTAATATTGCGAGTGCATACTTCTCCTCTACTGTGGTGAATGCTCGCGCCTCTATTATGCGTTGCAACTCCGCACCCGCACTCGTGCCTGCACGCACTTCCGCTAAAACCTCGTTTGGTGTGAATGCGCGGTCGCCATGAATCACTAATGGCTGGTTACGCTCAACACGAGGCAGTCCATTAACCCATTTTTCCACTATTTCGAGTGACATTTCTCACCGGGCCCTGTAAATTTTATATCCAACAGCGGCGGCACCACCTATCACCGCACCCGCACCTGTGATTATCCCCAGTAGCCACATTGCGAATAGCGCCCAATAGTTGGTATCCGCCTGTACCTGTAAAGTCGTGCCACATGAGGGACATGTTATTATAGCTCCGGGCTCAGCACTTATCGCCAGTTCTGTTCCACATTCGGGACATTTCGCTTCCATTTCACCATCACCCTATTATAAAATACTTTTGTTCAAATAAATATTGCACATGCTGCCCCCAGTGTTTTCGCTATCGCCACACCCCCAACTGCCCACCAAGCTAACACGCACAGAGCTATAACTGCCGCAGCAATGAGGATTCCGAGTGCAATCTTCTCCGAATCTGGAAGGTTCTCAAACCATTCTTTCCCCTTTTCAATCGTTCCTATGGCGAGACCGGAAACCTCAGCTACCGCGTATTTGAACCATTTTGGTGTTTCTTGGAGCGCTTCCCACAATGCTACATAAAGCGCTGGGTCGGTGCTTGTATCGTGGTCCTCATCAATATGTCGGTTCAAATCATCCTCCGTGGGGAACTCTCTATCACAAATCGGGCATTTCCATGTCTTACCCGGCGGGCGATACTTTCTCCATAATCTTTCGAGCAGGCGAGAGGTTATCTTGTAGGCTGCATAGGCTATCATAATCCCGAAAGTCCAGCGCAGAGCTTCAACGAGATCTTGTCCCAAACCCGCATCTTCAATTAGCTTCTCTTTCCTTGTTAGCTCTGACTGCATATATTCAAGAAACTCGCGCTCCTCATCTGTAACTTCCCCGTCTGCATACGCTCTTATTAATGCCTCCCTATAAATTTTTGATTCGCTTATGTAATCCTCGATCAGTGCTTTCTTCTGAAGGTAACTGAACGCACCCCAAGCCGTAATACCCGTGCCTAATGCGATTAGTCCGTATCCCACAATCCTATTCTCGCCCATTCTCCTCTGTAGCTGTTCTCACCGATGTTTCAGTGCGACATAGCCTAAGCCCAACGCTCCTATCGCTACACCAGTGCCCAAGATTATTTTCTCCCACGGGAACGGTGCAATCTCCACGAGCAAACTGGTAGGCCATTCGTCATGGACGCTCGCCTGCGAGTCAAGAACCTCACCGACTATCCAAGAATACGAGTATTCGGTCGTCTCTTTGGGAATATCCTCACCGAAAGCCTGTATAAAATCACCAATTGTTGGCGGTGCCGACCAAGTGATTTCTAACTTGTAAGTACCGGCTTCATCGAAGTCAATAGGCTCATTGAAAAGTAAATATACCACACCTTTCCACCTAACTAAGAGACCGAAGTTAAACGTCTGTGGCTCTGTCACGTCGGCGATGACCACCAGTTTGAAGTTATCGTCAAACAGGTCGTCTGGTTTACCTGCGAGCGGGAAGTAACTATTGTCCTTATCAAACCTGAGTGTCACGGTCATTTTTTCATCACCTATATATTTTATGATGAATGATAATAAATATATTTACGATGAACGATAAAAGACTGGTGGGGTTAGTTGCAGGTGCGGGCATAGGCATCGCACTACTATGGTGGTTATTGAAAGCACAGGCAGCGCCGCCACCGCCACCTGAAGGGGGCGCAGAAGTCACAGAATTCGTAATCGAGAAGGGTTAATTCAAGCTTTTACCAATGTAAAATCGGTGACTTCCGCAGAGGTTGTGTATGGACTTATCGTAACAACATCGGTGTATATCTTGTAGTCGTAAAAGGAGAGCGTGCTTATTTCACTTTCCTTAATACCCAGTATGCGACTGCCACTGCCCCAATCCACATTAAGAGTGTTCAGAACCTTATATTCACCGACAAAGACAAATGCGTCAAGAGTTGTAGTCTCTGTGAAATTGAGTGCGTATGTGTATGTCCTGCCGTCTTTTGTGTTACCCTTCGCCGGTAAAGATACCGCGCAGTATGTGCCCAACCAGTAGCGGGTGCTATCTGCGGTAATTACAATAACAGTGAAAGTCTCCTCTGTTTCATCGTAGAAACCGAGCAGAAAGCCCACATCCACATAGGTATACTGATCAAGCTTGTTGTTCTTGACCGTTATCGTGCCCTTCAGCGGATCGTAACCCTCCACATCAAGTAGAGATACACCCCCAGCTCTCACTACAAATCCTTCGATACCCGTTCCATAAATTGCTTCCGTTGCCATATTTTAAAAAATCTTTTTATATAATAAAAAAGATAAATATTAGATAGAGAGGTGATGTGAAAAATGTTGCTAAGACCGAATGTGGTGTTTGCCGCGGCTGGGACTGCACTGCCGAGGAACAAGCTCGGAGCTTGCGGTATACAGGCATATTCGCCAGGCGGGATGTTTTGGTCGAAGAAGGCGCTGATTCTGCGGAATGCGCCGTATACAATAGAGAACCCGCATGCCGGACAGATAGAGGCAAGGTTAAACTTCGGAGACCACGCGCAAGCGAATGCGGGCGCACGAGGCTTTGAGCGCGGTTTGCCAAAGGTTGCTGCGAGACTGCAGGATGCACTCTCCGGTTACAGAGCGGCGCACAGGATGGATCCGAGCGAATACCCGTCCAGACAGCGTGGCTTCCACACGATGGAAGACCTCGATAAGATGCTCAAGGCTAAGCTGGCTAAGGAAGCTGCTGCACCCGCTTACGCAGGAAGGTTCTAAGAGGTGGTGATGAAAGATGGCAATCACGATGACTAAAGCCCTCGCAGCCGCCGCTTATGGCGGTCTGGATGCGGGGCTTGAGATGTGGGATGCGAAGAAAGGTAAGACGGAACCGTTCAAGCGTATGGCGGATTACGGCAGGATAGGCGGGGTTGTCGCTGGGTTCGCACTCGACTGGATGAGAAACCCGCTCGGTGAGCCACTGTTCTATGCGTCGCTGCCACTGGTGGAGAAGACGATAAAGGACCTCGCAATGAAGGGAGGAGGAGGCACTACCGCAGCACTGAGGCGCGTATCTTCACCGGGAGTGCAGTTGAAACGAGTGAGCTTGAAGCCTTCCGAAGTTAGTGTGAGTGCAGAATCGCCAGCTGGAGAAAGCACCATAGAACGGTTATAAGCGGTCACACAGCGATGCAGGGAAACCATACATAGCGTTTAAAACTTTTTTGACTTCAGATAAAGGGTAGAGGAACCTGCCGGTTGGCGTCCTCACCGCTTTTATTTTCCCTTTTTTTGTCCATAACCATAGTGTTTTTCTCGATATTCCCAACATAGGTGCTGCCACTCGTGGTGGTAGTAGTTCATCTTTTGTATACATCTTCTCCCTCCTCCCCCTTATGGGGATGATGATTCTGCATGTAACATTATAGACATTAGTAACAAAAGATTTATATAGTATTATTTTTTTACTACTAAGTGGTGATGTGAAAAAATGGGATTGGTGTTAGAACACTTGAGGGATAGAGTGAGGTCATACCCGGAGAAGACAGTGACTTTAAAGAACGCAGTCGTCACGCCAGGGCAGGACGAAGTGAGTATTGATGTGGAGGCGATATCGGAAGAGGAAGTGAAAAGGTTGGTAACGAAGCTTGACGTGCTCGCGAATGTGCGGCAGAACGAATCCATCGCCGCGATGGTAGTTAACGCGTGGGACGCTATACTGACCGCTGTCCGGTGGGTAAAAGCGAAGACTGCCCAAGAGTTTAAGGGGATAAAGGCAGTTGGTAAGCAGTTGGATATAGTGTGGCTCCGACCGGAGGACGTGGGGGGTTCGATACTGAACTCCGCGTCGGCTTCCAACGCATACTTATACGGTGGCTCCAGTGCAGTGTACACATGGCTGAACTCCTTCACTGCCGGGTCTTCTGATGATATGATCCCGGAGCAGAAGATGAAGGAGGAGGCGGCGTGCGTGCACATGGGACTGATAGACACCATAACCGCACCTTCGCCGGTAAATCGGATAAAGTTCAAAGTCTCTGGACAGACCACGCCCGCGCAGTCGCTTGCACTTAACCACACCGACGGCAGTGCACTACCTTTCCAAGAATTTGAGCTCCCGATAGTTGTGGGACCGAAGCAGACACAGCGGGTAGATGTTGATGCGTATATAACAAAGGATGGCAGGCCCGAGCTATTGACGCTGCTGATAGCGATGGCAGAGGACTTGACATTCTAAGGGGGGGATTGAAAATGGTGTTGGCAATGGAGGTTAAGACGAGCCCGACATTATCCAGTGGCGCTTTTACTGTGGATTTCGGCGACTATGAGAAGGTGAAGAATGCAATCGCAATGACACAGGAGCCGCTCGGTGCCGTTGGAGACGGTAAAGTGCTCTGCTTTAAAACGGAGTGTTCCGGTAACGATGTGACGGTGACAATACTGAAAGCGGACATGGAAACCGCAACGGATGCGGATAGAGATTGGGAATATGCGACAACCACTGACTTGAATGGCAAGACAGTAGTGGTGATAGCGGACTGCGAATAATGGGGATAACCTCCAGAGAGACGAGAGAAAAGGAGGCTAAAAAATGATAACACAATTACAGCCTTTATTTAAAGGTGTTTCTACACAGGTTAGACCGGAGGACTTATTCCTCCAGAAGGGTTCGTGGGTTCGGTTCAGTGATAAGTTCAATGAGGAATGGTGCAGCGGTAAAGTATTTGAGGTCGAGGAAGAGCCTCTGATAGTGCCATACCAAATATCATATATTTTGCCCGGCGATGACTATAAGGATGTAGACCTCTCAAATGCTACCAGTGGCGTGAAACTGTATCCAGAAAAGGAATACGTGCTGTATCAGATGGCGGTGGGGTTCAAGCCCGGTGATTATCTCGTCCATATCTTCATACCCGGGACGAAGTATATCTACGAGCTCGGCGATACGGACATGTATCCGGATGTGACAGATTCGTTGAAGAAGTATCTCGGTGCGAAGACGTATAAGGACAGCCCGGCTGATGCGCCATTACTGTTCCTATACGCAATAAAGGACATGGCTGCGTTCACATTCAGGTTCTATGTGCTCGAAGGCGTGGATTACGAAAAGTGCACAGCGGTATTCCAAATAAACAAGTGCCAGCTAAGGAAGATAGAGAATCCTACGGAAGAGCAGCTCGAGAAAGCACTATTGATAAGGCACTATGATGAACTCACGGGGTTCTAAGTAGGAGGTGATTAGAATGGCTACGAAAAAGGTAACGGCTAACACGACTGCGCAGACAATAACCAGTGCGGAGAAGCATAACAAGTGCAAAATCACCGCCATAAATGTGGATAATCAGTATTCCTCGGCAATAAAACTGACATTACAGGACATTTTCACGCCCGATGCCTCACATGGCGTGAGCTCGCCCACAGAGAAGACGATTACGAGATGGGTGAGGACAATAGGAAATGGCGCTGCATACAGTGCGGACCAGAACGAGCTTGCGGACTTGGTATGCTTGGGGACGGTAAAGATGGTGGCGAGTGCCACGAGTACGGACTGTATAATCGTGGTAAACTATCACTGGGAATAGAATGCCAGTCGTTTTTAGACCTGCGGACGTTCTCGAACTGAATAAATACGGAATATTCACGAAGTGGCGACTGCCGGGTGTGGAGATACCGGCATCCGCTGCTGTATCCATCACGGCTGCGCAAACAAACACGTGGCGAGACCCTTTTGAAGGTGAAGATCCGTATTATGACCTTGAGTTTCCGATTAGAGAATGGCGTGGCATTGATAAGTGGGGAATAATCATTGAACGGTTCAACTGGGGAAAGACATCCAGACCGGACAAGGTATATTATGAAATTTGGAATTACGGGAAGTTAGTAATGCCACAAGAGCAGGAAGGATTCCACTGCTGTGGTAAAATAGGCACGTCAGACGAAGATAATAGATGTGTCCCTCCGGGCACATTAGTCATGTCAAATCCCGGTCTGAAGCCCATAGAAGAATTAAAAGTGGGAGACTTGGTTTTAACTAAGGAAGGCAGATACAAGCGAGTAATCAGAACCTATAAAGACCCGTTCAGAGGGGATTTACTGCGCATAAGGGCATATCATCTTCCTGAAATCACAGTTACTCCGAACCACAAAATCTGGGCGTCAAAAGGCAACGGCTTTAAGTGGATAGAGGCAAAAGACTTAGAAATCGGAGACAAGATTATTCTCTCGTTCCCCGCCGGTGAAAGAGATGTGTCTGCCATTAAAATAACCGACTATATAGATACGAAGGATTTGTGGGTTGAGGACGGTAAGGTATATGGTAGCCACCCACACACTGGAAAGAATCCTAAAGCACACCCCGTTCCCGAATATATACCTATCTCCAATGATTTTCTGAGAATCGTTGGCTATTACTTATCCGAAGGATATACTACTCCCCATTATCTTAAATTCGCCTTCAATATCGAAGAAAGAGAATACATCTTGGATTTAATCATGACCATGAATAAGCTGTTTAATCTACCAGCTACCGTCTATCCTCGTTCAAATGCGGAAGCGGTTGAGATACAATTTGGCTGCTTGCCACTGGCGAGACTGTTCAAAACTCTTTTCTCAACAGGTGCACACAATAAGAAACTTCCAGAATTTTTCATGCACTTACCGAAGGAGAAGTTAAGGGAGATAATCAAAGGTTGCTTCCGTGGCGATGGCTCGAATACTTCTAAGAAAGGTAAACGCATCGAGCTTTGCACGACTTCTATAAATCTGGCGAATCAGCTACGGCTTATCCTCTTGAAATTGGGTATAGTAACCAGCTTCCGAGAAGAAGACAATTCACGAGGATTTTGCAATGGTAAGCCCAGCAAAATATACAGGATTTATGCCGACGGTTACACACAATTAACTCAAGAAATATTCGGTGCTACTCCAATAATCAAGGAAAAGCACCCAAGAAAGGGTTACATTGAAGGCAATCACTTGGTAACACCCATATACAGCATCAGTAAAGTCCCCTACTCCGGCTATGTCTATAATATCGAAGTTGAAGACGACCATTCATATAACTTACTGGGCGGGACTGTTTCTAACTCCACGCATCCTACGGCAGCCGAAAAATTGAAATTGAAACTCTGGAACTGTTCGGATCCGCCAGAGGACGTTTATATCGAGTTCACAATGTGGTATTATGTATTCCCACTGGAGCATTTGGATGAAGTGATGGCGATGTCATACGAGAGCTTCTTCGGTATGCTACATGATGACTTGAATGCGATACTGAGCGAGCTGCGGAAAGAAGAGACACCAAAAGGATTTCCCATACCGCCACCGCACTTCCCCGCAAAGAGGCGATAACACATGACTGCAATACGCAATTTTGACTTGCCGGACGGGATAAGTAACAAAGTAACGGGCACAACGAGCGATAGCTATGATGATGCACTGAGCTGGACAGTGTATGGATTATCGGGCAAGACGATAGCGATAAAGAACACACATTCATCAAACGCACTGAAATACAAGATTTTAACATATATTTATCCTGGGGGCACGAGCTTCACTGAAGTGGGTGAGACCTCGCTGAGCGCCGGCAGCTCGGCGAAGCATACTATTGGCTATCCATGTGCGCGCGTGATAGTGCAGGTGAAATCGAGCACGGCGGGCAATGCCGCAACATATCAAATAGAATATACGGGTAACAGATTCGCAAGCCAGTCAGAACTTGATAATCTCAAACAAGCTACATTATTGGCGGCTAAGGATTTGGTAATACTCGCTACTGACCCGCCAATTGTTGTTGCATCCGGTGATGAAGTGAGTGTCGATGACTTAACGATAGAGAGCGGTGGGAAATGTTATGTGTATGGCATTTTGCGTGTGTTTGGAGAAAACTTTATAAAGGGCGAACTGAATATAATAGGTGAAGTAGAATTCATAGGAGGTGCGTAAATGGGGTCCAAAATAAATCTCTACGATAGTGATGAAGTAAAACAGCGAATTATAGCAGTTGATGATTCTACCAAGAGAGTGGAGATAAGAAATGCCTCAGATACGGACATTATGGATATCGAGGCGCATGCATCGAGACACGTTAATGGTGGTGACGATGAGGTCTTGAACCTGTCGAACATTAACACCGCTGTTGGATTTTCAGTTGATGCACACGCTTCCAGACACGAAAAGGGTGGTGCAGATGAAGTTACTGCATTAGGGTCTATTTCACTGGACGATGTGACTTTAGCTTCCCTAACGGCTGACCCTTCGCTGGCGGAAGGTAAACTCTGGTATCGGTCCGATTTAGACAGGTTGCAATATGCAATAAGTGACACGACAAAACGAGAGATACCGTATGGGACTATCAATGTGGATGCGCACGCATCAAGGCATGCTTCAGGTGGTGCGGATGAGATAACAGGCATAGCGAAATCACAGCTCGCTTCAAATACTATTCAGTGGGTTGAGGTTATTGATTTACTCAATGGCGAGTTGAGCGTGGATGCATCGGCAACAGGCGATACTGACTCAGCGTTTGATATAAAACTCGATGCGGAACTGCTGCAATCAGCGAAGGCGGCTTATCTCGAGGTCGCTTATACGTGGGCTGCCACTGCGGATGGCACTATCAAGCTCTATGATGTGACTGCGGCTGCTGATGTTACTGACGCTGCAATAAGTCTCACTGGTGGTGAATCGTCAAGACGTGACAGAACAGCCGATTTCCTTTCAAATCTGACCTCGGGGCATGATGTCAGGTTGCGAGTAACGATAACGGCAACGGCATCAGAAACTGCAACGATACACGCAGCGAGGTTGATTATTGTGTGTGGTGCATCGTAGAGGATGACTAAGACTGAGCTATTAGAGGAATGAGGATGCTAAGCAAATAGTGGGCACAAGCACGTTATTAGGAGGAGGAAGGTAAATTGGGAATAGGAAATAGACTCAGTGACGCTGTAACGGAGGCGAAGCTCAAACGCTGGGGCAGGGCTGTTGAGCCCGAATGGGTGCACGCAGCTGAAGTTACTGCGCCCTCTGCCGGCACGGCACTCGTAACAAAATCTGTGGGAACGGGCAAGACTGGTTACATATACGGATTCTTCATATCCACAGGTGAGGCAAATGATTTCAAGATAAACTGGACTACAGGCGGTAATGCGAAGTCTATAAGAATACCTTTTGCGAATAAAGGCTCGTTACAGTATGTGGATTTCGCAGCGCTGAACGAGGGTATGGGTGCAGATGCGGGGACGGATATTACAATCACAAATGTTAATGCAGGCGGTAGTGGGGTGGTTTATCAAGCGAGAATATTATATGCGGAGGTGTGATAAGAGATGGGTAGTTTTAGCACGATACCAGGGGCAGGAGTCACAAAATTAAGCGAGCTAACGATTGACACACAGGGCTATTTCAAAACGGACATAGCGACAGTAGCAACCGCAGTGAATGCAACTGATACGGCAGATGCCGCTTTGTATTTCGATGCACTTGATGCTGGGTATATAGCAAGAGTATGTAATAACTCGAACCTGACCGTTGCCAAAGCCGCCTCCATTATGGACAACTCGAACCTGACCGCAACCAAAGTCGCATCTATATGCGACTCAGCGAACATCACATCCGCAAAGATAAAAGCGATACTCGATACCGGCTCCCTCACGGTTGCAGATAAAATCGCTGCGCTTCTGGATGGTGATTCACTGACCGCTGCTGATGCCGCCACTCATGTCAATTCTGGAACTTACACTGACGCACTGATGGCTTCCGCTTTCGATTCCTCATACTTAGCCGCAGCAAAACTGCAATCAATCCTTGACAATACAAACCTCACAATCCAGAAAGGGCAGGAAATCGTGGATGCTATGTCCAGCCCGTCCAAAATCGGTACAGGCGGTAGAAGAGGCGTAATCGGTGATGACTGGGATGATAATAAACTGACATCGAGAGATAACGCTGCCACTGTTGCAACAGCATTGGATAAAATAGTTCAAACCTTCAGACCGGAATGGACAGTGAAAGCTGGCACTATCACAGTAGCGAACAGTAGAGTTGAAGGCGATGCTTCAGGTACTAATGAAGTTCAAACTTCATCATTATCAATAACAGAGGGGACATGGGAAGTGGATATAATTGTTTTAGCCACAGGACATACTCAACTTATTTATTTTATATATCAAGATATTGATAATCATTATCATGCAGGAAACAGCACACCTGGGGGCACACGCGCTTGGTATTTATACAAATATGAAGGAGGAGCGGGTTCAGAATTAATTCTTTCCAGCTGGACAGAAGCAACAGGCACATATGCGCTTAAAGTAACAAGAGATTCATCAGGTAACTTTGAATTGTTCGTGGATGGCAACAGTAAAGGAACAGCAACTGATACTTGGTTGCCTACTACATATGATAGTATTGTACTGCGTGTAACAGATGATAACTCAAGCGCTATGGATAATTTGAAGGTGTATTAAAAATGAAGGCATGGATAAAAACCAAAATTATCGGAACAGGATCGGCAGAGGACCCGAAGCGCCCGTATGTTGCAGGTCAAAATGTTGATGCATCAATGATGGAGATAGATGCTAATACATGCCTTGCAAGAGTGGCAGGCACACCAGACCAAATAAGTGCCATCACGGGAGATACTGACATAACACAACTAACAGACGAAGAAGCACGAAAAATCATTAAACAAAAATACCCGAACAGCGATTTAGAGAATGTGGATGTTGCCGACCCCGAAATAGACGAGATTGCGAAAGCACAGGGGATAGACCCGAAGATAAGGGCTGATATAGTTGTGCCCACTCGCGGTAAGATGGTGCTCCAGGATCAAGAGAATTATTTAATGGCACATATTTGCGAGAAGATAGGTTTGACTCGTGATTACTGGGATGCAGAAGCGGCGAAGACAACGAAGTGGGAAAAAGGGATAGATATTGAACACAGTATCAAGGATGGACATGTGGAGGCGCACGAGTTCGTGCTGGAGAGGATTAGGAAGAAGATTGAAGAGACAACAAAGACAACAACTGCATAGGATAAACTACACGATACTGAGAGCGAAGATAGATAAAATATCTTACCTAACTTGCTAACAAAACGAAAAGCTTTTATACCTCTATTTACATATCTTAATATATGGATATAAGAATAAGTAACGATTTGGAGTTGCGGTTCAGGGAAGCGGCGATGAAGAGAAAAGGATACAGAAAAGGTGCGCTTAAAGAAGCATTAGAAGAAGCAATAGAAGATTGGTTAAAGAAAATAGGAGGTGAATAAGAAAGAAGTGAGCGTATTTGATGAGCTGTTTTTCACAGCACCATTCGTGCGGTTTTTCAGAAAGGTAAGAACGGTATTAAAATCAAAGAGTGAAGAAGAGCTAAGCGAGGAAGATATATGCTGGTTGTTGTTCGGGTGCGCGCCGGAAGATGTGAATTGGGGTCGTGTAGCTGATAAAGTCAATGAAGGGAATTTGAGTGTGGCTCGATGTGCTGAGATTTTTAATAAGATTCACCAGCAAGCATGATAGAGATAAGTTCCTTCTTTTCGGGGTTCTTTACCGCGATAGGTTCAGGGGCCGTCGCACTCTATCTATTCTTCAAACACTATCGCAAAATCACACTATCTATAAACTTGGACAGATTGAAAGAGACAGGCTATTACCTCATCGAGTCGCTGAAGGATGCGAAACTTAGTGAGGGAGAGAAGCTCGCAATATTGAACAAGCTCAGGGATGCAATCACGGAAGAGACGAGGGTTGTTAGAATCAACGCAGACGAGATAAAGGAGGTGAAGCCGAATGAGATTATAAATGCTATCAAGGCGCTCTATCCACATGCGCAGGTCAGAGCGGTTTCGGATGGGAAATATTACACAGTAAGCGAAGCGAAATGGCGAGAAATTATCGCAAATGATTTTATTGAGCGAAAGAAATATCTTGCTGAGCGATTCGACTGCGACGACTTCTCTCGCTCTTTTGTTGCACGAGTTATCGAGAACTATCAACTGAATAGTGTTGGAGTTTGTTGGGGCTGGATGAGCGAAGGAGCATATCATGCGTGGAACTTCATCTACACAAGCGAAGGGCGCTTGTTGTGGTACGAAGCGCAAAATAATAGTTTATTCGTGCCGAGTGGAGAAAAATATAAATACGAAGCGAGGGATATTTTTATGTAGGGAAGATAAAAAGTTTGTTAGGAGGTGATGCGATACGGGAAAGGATAGACGTGCTGTTAGGGACGGCAGCGGTCCGTTTCGTGATTCATACCGGCGTAGTGTAGAGCGAAAGGATTACGGGCGCAGGCGCGAAAGGGGTGAGGAATGTCCGCATGAATAGGAGGTGATGCGAACATGGACTTTGATGACATTTTTAATCGTATTGATGAATTGTTCTTGTGGGGCGGGAAGGCACCGGAGAAGGTTCGGAAGGCACGGGAGAATCTGGAGAAGGCGCGTGAGGAATACAAGAAGGCGATACGGGAGGCGCGGGAAGAACAGTTAGCGAATATAAGCGAAAACATACCAGCACTGTCAGGTGTTTCACTTGACGGAAGTGAAGAGGATTTCCGGTCATCAGTCGAGCGGTTCGCAAAAGCAAACCCGAACGCGAGCGTTCGGGCTGAAAGCATGAATTTTCCGAATGGATGGTACAGGTCAGTGAGAATAGAGGAGAAAAAATGAAAATAACCTACGATCCCGAAGCGGATGCGGTGTATATAAAACTAAGAGAGGGTGAATACGCAACGAGTGATGAGATCAGAAAAGGTATAATTATTGACTGGGATAAAGACAACGAAATAATTGGCATAGAAATACTGAGTGCGAAGAAGAAGTTAGGTTCGGTTACGGAAGTGTGTTTTGAGTACTCGGAGATAGAGGAGAAATGGTGATGACTGAAGAGTTTATCTATGAAAAACTCGCACCAGACGAAGTGCTGATTATCGAGAAAGTGAGAGACAGCATAATATACGCCACGAACAGAAACGGCGAGCTAATTATCAAGCGAGCGGTTTTTCCTAAAGACCTAACGGCATAACACCAGTGATAAGAGGTGGCTACTTATACTTTTTGCCCTTCTCCTTTATGGGAAACGAAGGGGGGATAAGAGCTGGCTGTCCGTTTGTATTCATGTTTTTGTTCTCGCCTCAAATTTTTTCCACGAACAGCAATGATACGAGCCGGGTTCAAACATAAGCGGAAACCACCTATGTCATCATCACCCGACTTCTCGGTGCCGGGTTACCCCGCAGCTTCTCACCGCTCACTCTTTGCATCACTGCTCGCCACGAGCTCCCCGACATCCGATGCACTCCCCTCGCGGGTTCATCGACCTCCACTCTCATCGGTCTCTTCTATTATTTATTAAACTTAAATATTTAAATACTTTTATTGCTTATACTATATCATGGGGTGGATAAGACTGCGGATAAGTGATGAGGTAGAGCGCGAATTCAGGATAAAGGTGGCGGAGCTTGGCGGGAAGAAGGGCGACTTATCGCGTTATTTTGAGGAGGCGGTAAAGGAATGGGTAAAGAAGAAGCGAGAGCAACGATAAAGGGGCGATTGGAACTGGGAGATTTAGACCGCGCGAAGCTGCTATACACGATGAGGCTATTCAAGGAAGCGGTGGAGAAAGCGCACCATCTTATCAAGGAGGAACTACCGAGGAGGGTAATAGTAAAGAACTTATATTGGACCATTCCGAATACGCACTACTGTGAATCAGCATATACGAAGGCGATACTATATTCCGAGCTGCACCATTTATCACTGAAAAAGGCGCTTCTGTTCAGTCTTGGTAGGAGAGCAGAAGGCGGCAACAGGAACATAAAAATAGAAGGTGAGCGAATAAGAATAAAGATACCACACGCGAACGGCAAGCACGAATGGATAGAAGGGAAGTTAAGAACACAGAACAGATACAAACCCATTTTAGAGGAACTAAAGAATTATAGCTATTCTGCAGGTATCGCCATGAATAACGGCGGTTATAGTGTCTACATAAGCCTGCCGGTGGAATTATACGCAAAGATAAGCGGGAAGAAACAAGTCCGTTTCGATGCGAAGCACATTGCGGCGTTCGACCTCAACTCCGATAGAATCAACATGACGCTATTGAGACCGAACGGGCTGTTAATAGAGACAAAGAACCGTCACTTTCCAGAAGTAAATAGTCCGGGCTACGGAAAAGAGAAGGCGAAAGATAAGAGACTGAAAGCATTATCGGAATTGATAGATTATGCAATAGAACAGGGAGCGAAAACATTTGTGTTCGAGAGGTTGAAGATGAAAGGGCGGAAGAATATAAGCACTAAGACGGGTAATAGAAAATTAACGAGGTTCGCAGCTCGTGAACTTCTATCGCATGCGGAGATAATGGTAAAGAAGCGCGGTGGTGAGTTCGTGCAGATAAACCCAGCATACAGTTCGCAGAGTGCGAGAATAATCAATCAGGATTTGGGGGTGGATGTGCATACTGCATCGGCGGTAGTGCTGGGACTCCGATACTTACATACATATAAATACACATAAGACCACGAAAAGTGAAACTGTTACAGCTACCTGCATATCGGACACCTCACCACCATGCCCATGAAACAGCCACGATACGAGCTGACTACCCATTTGTATTCATTTCTTCCTTTCTGACCTCGTTCAAAAAGGAAAACACATAAAACCCCCGGCACGCAAACGTCCACCTTCTCCATCCTCTATCACCTCCTTACCGAGTTCGGGCGGCGGAGTGCCGGGGTGGAATTTTTCAATCCAAAACTGTTTTTTAATTAAATAACGAGTGGTGTTTAATGTGTTTAATGTGTTAAACACACACCAATAGTTAATCTATATAGATTTTTCAGAAACTATTGATTCTATATACTACTCTGAGTTGCAGTGGAAGTCCAGTGGAAATTTTTTTTTATAGTCTCTATATTTCCACTGGAAAAATATATAGAGACGAAAATCTATATAGAGAAAGAAGCCTTGAGAGGGGAGATCAAAATTTAGTGTCCAGGGTGTCCAAGCGAGTCAAGGGTATGTAT
>Ga0209410_1000063_pt1 | contig 40476 bp, 35 predicted proteins | sample Mar14436cmmetaG_FD_184135 | JGI IMG/M metagenome (GOLD analysis project Ga0209410, IMG submission 184135) | Marine hydrothermal vent microbial communities from Guaymas Basin, Gulf of California to study Microbial Dark Matter (Phase II) - Marker... ... | reverse complement strand
CTGTTGCTCATGCATTTTGTAATATATTATTTGAGGGATTGCTTTTTATGTGCACTGGAGCGATCCTATATGTGACCGGAACGAGCAAATACACGGAATTGGGTGGGCTGTATAGAAGCATGCCTCTGACCTTAATATTCTGTCTTATAGGCGCTGCATCAATATCGGCATTTCCATTCTTTAACGGTTTCATTAGTAAATCGATGATCATAGATGCTGTAATGGAGAGGGATATGCTTATTATATGGCTTGCTATGCTTTTTGCATCTGCTGGCACAATACATTACGCTGGGATCAAGATTCCCTATTTCATATTCTTTGCAAATGATTCTGGTAAAAGACCAAACGAGCCTCCAATTAATATGCTAATTTCAATGGGTCTTGTAGCGTTCTTGTGCATCATTATTGGTATATTCCCAAGTATTATATACGGAATTCTCCCATATACGGTTGAATTTACTCCATATACGGTTGAACATATCCTCGACCAATTACAATTAATATTCTTTGTAGCATTTGGATTTCTACTCTTAATGACTGCAGGTTTGTATCCTCCAAACCATAGGTCTGTGAACCTTGATGTGGACTGGTTTTATAGAAAATTTGCCCAATCAGTCATTTGGTTTTGTGAGAAACCATTGCTGGAATTTGCAACATTTCTCGACAGAAAGAGTAGGGATATTGGAGGGTCATTTTTGTGGTTTTCTGCCAATCCACTCAATTCGATAAGAATAATAAAGAATATGTTCCATCTGATGTTTGTGTCTACCGATGATGAGATGGAGATAAGAATAAAATTAGAAAAATATAAATTAAAACACTTGGAGAAACATGAATATATGGGAATCAGCATTGGCATACTCGCACTTATTATAATTCTCGTTTTATATCTATTAACAACTATTATTTTATGAATTGAATGATGATGCTCAGAATATCAAGAATATATCTCAAATCCAAGTTTCCTTAGACTTAATTTTTGATCCAACCATATCTTTTTCCATTTATATAGATAATAACTCAGTTCATATTTATCTCTTGTCCATACAACTATATGATCTTCAAGAATCCTGCCCTTAAGACCCAATGGCAATAATTCGAATATTTTGACATCATATCTTTCGGTGACATCCATCTTTAAAAATTCTGTCATCTAATTCTGCCAACTTCTGCATGTATCGCTGTCTTCTTCTCTCATTAATTATTTTCTCGGTCATCGTAAAGATATTGGAAACAATCCTATTTAATCAATTCTCTATCTTATTTAAATGTCTCTTAAATAAGGAATTCCATATAAATAAGAAAAGTAGGAATTTTCAGATGAGAGATGATTATAGATGTAGTAAAGGTTACATCGAAGGGGCAGATCGTAATCCCAAGGGATATAAGAGAGAAGTTGGGGATAAGGAAGGGCACAAGGCTTCTGGTATTTTATAGAGGTAATGAGATAATGCTAAAGGTGTTAAAAAATGTCAACTTAAACGATAATAAAATTTCTAATGCAAAGAGCATTGGTGCAGGAGATGATAAGATCGATGATGTAGAGTTAAAGGTAATGCAGCTCCTAAGGATGATGAAGAATAAACGTTCCATGGACATGTGAGGTTTTTATCTTACGGGAGTTTTTCATGAATTCATGAATTCTATCATGCGCCAAACAATTCTGCTCTATTCGTCAAATCAAGTAGAATTCCCATCAAATGAATTCCACAGATTCTGTTTAGACCGCCCATTGCGCATTCCCTCTCGGTAAATCTCTCAACCGAATCTGTCCTGACATCGCCAAGAATTGCTATTGGAACTGGATCTGCGGAGTGTTGCCTAATGCTTATCGGCGTTGAATGGTCGGATGTCAGAACAATTGTCACATCTTTTCTGTTTTCTAAGATTGGCTTTATCACTTCTCCATCAATTCTCTCTATCATAGCCTTCTTTAGATCGAAATTCCCATCGTGAGATGCCTCATCTGTCCCCTTTATATGCAAAAACACAAAATCGTAGCTCTTCAATGCATTTATTGCCGCGTTTGCCTTTCCTCCGATATTTGAATCTACATGTCCGGTGGCACCCTCTACCCCTATTATGTCCATACCAATTGCTCTACACACGCCCCTTATCAGAGTTGTCGCGGATATGCACGCACCCTTAATTTTGTATCTGTGATTAAATGGAGGTAAATGTGTTTGTATTCCCGCACCCCTTACAAGAATTATGTTTGCTGGTAATTTTCCCATCTTAGTTCTCTCTTTATTTATTGGATGGTCGCCAAGTATTTCAATTGATTTTTGTGTAAATTTATTAATTATTTCTGCCGTCTTAGTAGAATCTGGATTTCTATCAAGTGGTTTTGAAATTAAAGGTTTCGCATTTTTTATCTCTGGATCCGTATCAGAGACATTCGCCGATAGATTTTCTCCTCTCAAGATCAGAACAGCTCTGTGTCCAGAACACTTTTTGAATATGATCTCCGTGCCAGAAATTTCCATTCCATCCAATTCATTCGCCAATTCCTCTAAACCAAATTCATCTCTCCCCGCTCTTCTGTCAATTACCTTTCCATTTTGTAGGGTGGCAAAATTACAGCGTAGTGCGACATCACCCTTCCTTAGACTCAGACCCGCCCCCAATGCCTCGAATGGTCCCCTACCAGTATAGAAATCAAATGGATTATAGCCAAATAATGATAAATGTGCTGTATCACTTCCCGGTCTTACTCCGGGTCCAACAGAATCCATGATTCCGGTAATGCCGTTCTTTGCTATGAAATCCATATTTGGCTTCCTAGCTGCCTCCAACGGTGTCTTTCCATCAATTAACCTATCCCCCATGCCATCACAAATAATGAGTAATATTTTCATTTCAATGTTATATTTAACTCAATGTTATATTTAATATTCCAATTAAATTAAATACTATGAATATTAATATTGAATTGAGAATTATTCAGGCAGTGTGGTTCATATTGCCGGCGTATATTGCAAATTTGACACCAGTGAATGTATCGAGGATTAAGGAATTGGAGAAGTATGGGAAACCAATTGACTTTGGTAAATCATGGGGTGGTGTTAGAATTCTGGGCGATGGCAAGACATGGAGGGGTCTGTTTTCTGGTGTAGCTGCTGGAACGATAATTGGTTTAATTCAGTCCACGATTCATAGTGATATCACAGAATTTCTCAGAGATATTTCGAACGATGCCTCTATAATCCTTCCCAGAATGTCAGTTGAGTTGGCATTCATGCTTAGCCTTGGCGCGCTTTTCGGGGACATGGTTGCAAGTTTTGTCAAGAGAAGGACGGGATTAAAGAGAGGGGACCCGGCTCCCCTATTAGACCAATTGGATTTCGTCTTTGGAGCATTCTTTTTTGCATGGCTTTTGAATCCAGTCTACCTGGATTATGACAGGTTCTTTGTTGTTGTTGTAATAACTCCGATGATTCATGTTCTGACGAATTTCTTGGCATATTTATGGAAATTGAAGAAACACCCATGGTAATGTGAGGAAGGAAATTATTAATGAATCTGAGTGGCGCCAAGAACTATCGTTTTATCTCCGTTTCTTATCGCTGTCAGGGTCACATTTATCTTATCATTCACCTCCGTTGTGGGACTAAGGATAGCTCTCAAGTTATCAGAAGAATTAATTTTGACGATTCTATGATCAATGATAACACTTCTCGGGACCCTTACATATCCAACCTTCTTTAATGATACATTTACAATTCCACTATCATTCAACGCCCCAAGAGTTTCATCAACATTATCAACAGATGTCATAATGCTGATTTTTCCCGGTAGAATCAAATACTCATGATCCGTTAGAACTGACTGAATTTCATCAAATGAATTATTGTATTTGATCATGGTGACATTTTCTTTAATCTCCACACTAACTCCTCGTAATTTCTCTAATTTTGCAAATGTGGTATTCTCAATTGTTGAATTTATCACGAATCTTGGATAATCTATAGATATGTTCGCCCTTTCCGATAATCTCTCAATAAAATCAAAATTCATTGAAATGAAACTCCCATCTATCAAGAAATCTGTTATGTTTAATACATCCGCACTAACAACTGGGCCCTCTGGAATCCTTTCCGATTCGAAGCCTATGACATCACTTATTATTCCATGTCTGTTTATTTTAAATACAATTGCCCTTATATAGCTACCATCCTTTGTGTCGGGTCTGCACAGCACATGCACATTATCCATCTCTAATATATCCATATCCTCCGTCAGATTTGCTACACACTCCCCATATAGGGTAAAACCTTCCTTACCAAATTCCGATTCCAATTTATCTATCAATTTATTTGTTATATCTTCATTAATTGAATCTAAATCGAATTGGAAAAACATAAATGTTGATGTCTCATAAACATAGGGTGGATTTATCCTTGGATTTCCGACCCTAAATACTACCGAGTTCAGAGACGGTAATGAGATGTTATATATTCTTTTTATTGTCTCGTAACTGATGCTACTCTTTATTAATGCAATTAGATTATCCGTTCTCGAATTCACTCTCAGGAGGATTGGCGAGTCTCCAATTTGAACCGCACTGAATTTATCAATATATGGCTCCTCCATCTCTGGTATTTGCGTGGAGGGTCTCGGCGTGCTCGTAAAGTAGTGAAACGCAGAAAATAGCATTGTTATTGCAACAACATATATAAGAATTCTTACCCAATTCACTCTTCTCTTTTCACCTCTTTTGACATCTTTGCTCCCATCGAGATTGCCCTTTTTCCTTTTTATTCTTTTTGCCACCCTATAAAGTTTTTATTAATTTGAAATTATAAATCATATCATGGAAAAATTTGTCAGAATTTCATTCACTGGCAGGATTAAGAATGGTAGGGTTTTCGATACAACTGATGAAGAGATAGCAAGGAGTGAGGGGATATTCAATGAAGATAGAACCTATGGGAAATTACCAATTGTTATTGGCGCGGGTCATGTTATAAAGGGTTTAGACGAAGCCCTGAGTAAGATGAAGAAGGGCGAGGAAAAAGAGATTGAGATTCCACCAGAGAAGGCATTTGGAAAGAGAGACCCAAATCTCGTCAGGCTTGTTCCATTAAGTGCATTCAAGAGGAATAACATAAACCCGATCCCCGGGATGGTCGTTGAGTTGGATGGAAAGCTCGCAAGAATTCAAACTGTTTCTGGAGGGAGAGTAAGGGTTGATTTTAATCACGAATTGGCGGGAAAAACAGTCATATATAAGGTAAAGATTGAGGACGTCGCAAAAAATGACCGCGAAAGGATTAAATTCCTGGTTGAGAGGAACTTCAATTCATCTGACGAATTTAATATAAGAATAAAAGACAAGAAAATTGAGATAGAGATCCCAGAAAATGTGTATAAAGATAGAAACTTGCTACTGAGAAAGGCGGCGTTGGTTGCAGAGATATTCAGATTTCTTGAATTTAATGAAGTAAAATTCATTGAAACATGGAAAAGGAATGGGAATTCTTAGTTATCAATCATTACAGAATTTCCTCTATTTTTTTATATCTTATTAATTCAAATAAAATAATTGGGAAAAATAATAATTGGGTTAAAAAATGTTGAGTTCAACTCAGCGTGAGATACTGGATGCACTGATAAGGTTGTATGAGGAGAAGAAGGTCGCCATAAAGGGCGAGGATATTTCTAACCTACTGGAGAGATCCCCTGGGACAATAAGAAATCAGATGCAGACCCTAAAGGCGTTGGGTTATGTAGATGGTGTCCCGGGACCCAAGGGGGGATACACGCCGGCAATAAAGGCATATGAAGCATTGGGTATAGAACCAGTTGAAAAGCCCGTTGAGGTTCCAATATTCAGAAAAAGCGAAAAGATTGCTGGCATTACGGCGCACAAAATAGTCTTTGTTAAGGTTCCGGACCCCACCGAGTGTAGAGCGGTAATTAGTATTAAGGGCGACACGAGAAAGATTAATGACGGCGACATGATAAGGGTCGGTCCAACACCAATAAATCATGTTATAATAAAGGGGAAGGTCATAGGAAGAGATGACATAAAGAAGGAAATTCTAATCGACGCGTATAGTATCACAAGCATACCAAAAGGGAGAGTAGAAGACATCGCGACAAAGGATCTAATAGTTGTAGAGACTGGTATGAGTCTAAAGGAGTGTGCCAGGGTCTTGATGAGCAACAGAATAAATGCAGCTCCGATTATAGAGGATGATAAATTACTTGGCATAGTTACACTTGCTGAGATAGTTAGGGCCGTTGCAAAGGATAGGTTAAATGCAAGGGCAATAGACATTGCGATAAAGGATGTTCTGACGATTGATAAGGATGCAACACTGCTTGAATGTATAAAAAAGATGGAAGAGTATGATGTGGGTAGGCTCATAGTAACAGATAAGGGCAGACCAATTGGCATAATAACAAGAACAAATATCATAGAAACTATGTCCCATTAAGGTAACCAGAAATATTGCAAAATTGTTGGGTATTGCCTATGAATTTGTCTACCAATGCTCCTCGGAATCCAGAGTTTGCCATCCCTGAACTGATAACCATCACCCAAATTTCCCAATTTCTTGAAAACCTCTGCCTGTAATTCGTTATTTATATAGTATTGGTCGGGAACATTTAGGTCAACATAAAGATAGATCGGTAATTTTAGTTCATCATACCTAAATCTTGGGATCAGGGATGCTACCCTCATAAGAACATTCTTATCGAATATGTATATATGTCCACTATTTGTTATTGAATGTGGTCTCTCCTCCCCGAGTAATTCGTAAAGAGTTTTTTGTCTCGCAAGTGCACCATTCATCTCTTTTATCTGTGAAACTAAAATCTTCTGGAATGTCTCATCTCCTATAGTCATATTTTTAATTTTTATTTTTAAAGAATAAATACTTTTCCCCAAATGGGTTTGGGACATAATTCATGTACCCACACAAAACACTCTCAGATATCGAGCGGTATATCTTTGAGCCATTTCGTTGGATCATGGATAAAACTTGGGGGAAGAGAGCCCAAGGGAATACTCTGAATTGACTATTTTTGTCCCAAGGACGCGATGAGGAAATGATATTTAAGCAGAAGGGGTAAAAATATCTAACAATGAAGAGGATAATTGCAATTGCCAAGGGTGAGGTTCAGAGAGTTGGTTATAGAGATGAAGTCCGGAGGATTGCAAGGAAATTAAACATTAAGGGTTATGTCGAAAATATAGAGCCGTATGATGTCAGAATTGTAGCAGAAGGTGAAGAAAAAGACCCGAGAGAGTTTATCGGGGCAGAGATAAGAAGATTTCCGATAGATAAAACACTTCAGAGGCTCGCGAGGCGATTCTAAAGTTGGCTGAGAAATTGGGGGGATAACTCTCAAAATCTATGTTGTAATCTATATTGTCTGTTTTGGAAATGAGAAATTTAAATTAGCAAAAAGATGAAAATCGTCTTCATTCCATGCTACTCCAAGGCGGACCCAATTCCATCTCTGAAAGGAGTGTTGAAGATTATGGATAACTACAGGAGAATAGGAATTGTAACGACAACCCAACATATCAATAGATTAGAGGAGATAATGAAATTCCTCAAAGAAAATGGAATGGATCCAATCTTCTGTGGCAGAATTCTCGGATGTAATGTTGAGAATTTAATTAAGAAAAGCAAAAATGTTGACTCATTCCTCTATATCGGCTCTGGAAAATTTCATCCATTGGGTCTTTCGATCAAGACGGAAAAGCCGGTATTCTTTGCAAATCCTCTATCAAATTCATTTGGAAGAATCTCTGAAGGGGAGAAAGAGAGATACTTGAAGAGGAGAAAGAGCTCTATAGCCAAATCCCTAACTGGGAAAATTTTTGGGATTATTGTTTCTACAAAGAGTGGACAATTTGATATCAACTTGGCATTAGAAATTAAGAAGAAACTCGAGGAGAGGGGGAAAAAGGCATTTATATTCTCTGGGGATGAGATAACTCCAGATAAACTTCTCGGTTTTAATGTAGATGCATGGATAAATACCGCATGTCCTCGTTTGGTAGATGATTACTTTGATAAACCCGTAATAAATCCGGACGAGGTTTCTATTTTATTGAATTTATTTGATGTTGAAGATCGTGATATTCTTCAATAGCCTCCCCCTTGTTGCATTCTCATATTCTGTTATATTTATTGATTCGGTAACATTTACTATGCCAAATTTTGTTATCCAATTACTTCTGTATGGAAATGTTTTATTGTTCTGCAATATAACAAGCGGGAAGAATGGATGAATTGTGATGTTGGCTCTTATTGTCCTGCCCGTGTTTATAACACTAAGTATATCTATCATAAATTCATCTATTACCGCAATTTCATCTGGAGTAATTGAGATTATAGATTCGTAGTTATTTGGACACCTAACAATTATTGAGATTCTTCCATTTCCTTCAATTTCATCATATTCCAATCCATTAATTCTAATTCCATATCCGAGATATTCGAGATATTCTCGATTGCTTATCTCAGCAAATTTTCCCTTCGATAAATAGATTTCTTCCCCTTCCGGATCAATATCCATAACATAGAATTCCTCCCCTCCAAATAGAATTCTTCCACGCCACTTAGTGTCAATTAACCCATCACCACCATAGATGTCTTCCATAGGAATGTAGTCCAGATCGACAGAATATACAAAATTCCCACTCTTCTCTTGCATATTATGGGCTGGATTTTTGAGGAATCTCTCGCTCAATAAATTGACGCCAAATGTCTTCTGAAGATTATAGAAGCTTCTATTATACAACTGCTCAGAAAACTCTGGTGTGTAGGCAGATTTTATAAAGATTATGGTATATCCACCCGGAGAGATCGGCTGTAGGTAACCAATTTCAAAATTATCTATAAAAATCGAACCATTCTCGGGAATCTCTGCAGATAATCTCCTTCCATTTGGCTTTTCGATCTCTAATCTTCTGTTGTGATACTTGAATTTGTAATCCATAAATTCCCTCTCAAATGAATTGAAATTCTTGCCACCAACAGATAATGCCTTAGAATACTGCGGTTTTTTATCTAAGACTGATGCGTAGTCCTTTATATAGAATTTCACATCAAAACCTGAGAGCCTCTCCAAAACACCGAACTCAAGGGCATCTATCACAAATTTATCATAAATTTCTATATTATCGGTTGCATTATCTGGTGTTTTTATCTCAAGTAGATACTTCTCACCGGTGTCGGTGAGGATGATATCTCTCAGATGTATCTCATATCCACGGTAGATGATGGGGGTGTCTCTATTTAAAATAAACTCTGGAACTGTTGAGGTTGTTGTAGTACTGGTGGTTGTGGTAGTTGTAGTAGTGGAAGAGGTTGATGTAGAGATTGAGGTTGATGTCGAGGTTGTTGATGTTGTGGATGTTGATGTCGAGGTTGTTGATGTTGTGGTGGTTGGGGTTTTCTCTTGTGGCAGAAATATGCCCTGACCGAATGAAAATAAAAGATACAAAACCGCAAAAATCAAAGCTAAGGATACGATAACCTTTATATCATACCTCATTTTTTCCTATAGGAATCTTATCCCCTCCGGTAAATTTCCGAGCCTCCTTAGGAATTCCTTTGGCCAATTATCCATATCGAAGCCCTTCTGCGCTAAAAATACTGCAAGCCATCTCTCTAAGCCGACGCCGGTACAACCAGAGTGTAATTGTTCTCCCGTCTGAGACTTTACATTAAAGCCTCTCGTATATTTATCTCCATTGTTTGATGCGTTCTGAAACTCGAGCCATTCGGATTCTTCTCTTGAGCCCCTATAGGGTAAATAGGCCTCAAAATCTATCGTTCCAATGACCTTTTCCTTATCCTCCACATTAATTATACCTTCCTGAGCCATAAACCATGGTGTGACACGAGCCATTCTCCATTCCAATTCAAGGATCTTATTGAATATTATTCTATATCTCTCTATAATCTCCCCATGTGTTTTCCTAACCTGCTCAGGGTAGCCGATCCATACCATCTCAATTCTATGAAATTCGTCAACCCTTTCAATCCCATGGATACCGCCTGATTCGTATCTCATCGATGTCCCAGAACGGTCAAATACCCTTATCGGCAAACTCTCATCTGCAATTGTTCTCCCCTGAAAGTATGGCCAGAGGGGTGGGCATTGGGCATATGTCATGCCACCAATTGGCTCTCTTATGCGTTCCTTTATCATATCTGTTGGTACTTTTCCAGTGATTCTGTACATATCGATGACATCCTCCCAGAATTCCGGGTCTCTCTTCATTGGTGGGCAGAGATAATAGATCTCACCATATAGATTCTTTGCATGTCCCGATCTCTTCCAGACATCCCAAGTGACTGCCTTTGGAATAATTACCTCATTAAAATTCAATGGCTTTATTAATTCATCGATAACGATCTCTTCCATGGTCCTCATTATCTTGGTTGGGATTGGACCAAAAATCCACTGTCCCCTACCACGGTGCATAATCCAATTTCTCCTGACCATCTCCCGAGTTGGATCCTTATCAAAGAAGTGTCTTCTTGGCTTTGATTGCCATATCAACTCCCAGTATTCTTCCTTCCCCTCATAGTATTGTCTCTCAATCTTCTCATTTATCAATTTTATAATTCTATCGACATAATTCCTTCTGAGGAATTCCTCATCAAGGTTCTCCAAGTAAATATGACACTCTTTATTATCAAATTTCAAATGAGCAAAAGGCACACTAATAGACTTCTTGGGCTCTTTTTCAAGAATAAATTTGATCTCATAACTTGGGGCAAATATCCTTCTTATTCCTATTCTATGTTTTCCCAATTCTCTCGATAGAAATTTTCTAAGTCTAAATACTGCCTCGTGAGGTCTCACATACCTAGTAGATTTTATCTTTATCTTAAGTCTGTTTCCATCTACATGAAATTCATCGATCTTGGCACCTTTGCCGTCTGGAGCACCCCTACTCAGAATATCTCCCAAATTTCCAAGGATCCTATCAAAATTAATCCCCCTTGCATCTGAACTGAGCAAAAAAACACAATCTAATTCAAATTCCATGATAATAATTAAAAATTATAAGATTAAATTTTGTAGAGAAATGTCGGGACGCATAACTCAAGACACATAGGCTCTGAGTATGTCCTCGATATCAACTATCCCGAGCAATCTATCTGAGCTATTAACCACGGGTAGTCTCGAGATGCTCCTCTCTATCATTATCTCCGCAACATTCTTTATATTTTCAGTTGGAGTTGTTGTGATTGCTGGCGTCTTCTTTACCTTTCTTACATGAACATTTCTTATCTTACCCGACTCCTTTGACAACATTACAGATGAGTCCCGAATTATATCCATCCTCGTTATCATGCCAATAACCTTCCCATCCTTCACAACAGGTAGACCGCTGTATCCACTACTATACATCTTGTCCCATATTTTTGAAATTTCATCATCCTGTTCACAATAAACAACATCCCTTGTCATCACATCCCCAACTTTTTTCTTAACTGGAGTGTAATCATTTTCAACAAATTTCCTTAGTATGTCCTTTGCGGTTATAATTCCGAAAAGTTTGTCGTTTTTGACAACTATTAATTGCCTAATCCCGGAGGAAATCATCTTTCTTGCAGCATAGAATAAATCATCGTCTGGTGATGCGGTCACAACATTCTCACTCATCAGCCCCTTGACCTTAATGTTTGTTTTCCTTGATGTTACTCTAAGCACATCCCCCCTAGAGATTATACCGACGAGTTTGCCATCCTCAAGAACCGGTAATGCCCTGAAGCCGCATTCTCGCATTATTGATCTAGCCTTGGTTACAACATCATTGGCATCTATACATACTGGGTTCTTTGTCATTACCTCGGCGACATTCATCATCATTCATCATAAATCAATTTATTATTAGATTATTCCTCACTGGCACATTCCTCACATATCAATCTACCGTTAATTGGTCTAAGCGATTCCGAATAGTTATCACAAACCTCACAGATTCCGGAGATCGTTCCAACCTCTGGAGACAGGTCCGCTATGTCCCACTGACTGTGCTCCCTTATAAGTAAATGAAGTGCGGGTTCCACCCTAACTATGTCAAATTCCGATAATATTCCGACTATATTGCCATCTTTGGTAACGACTAATCTCCTTATATCTCTGTCTCGCATAACCTTTGCCGCCTCCTCAATATCTGCATCTGGGTCTATTGTGATCAATGGAGAAGTCATGATCTCGGAAACGATTACCCTTTTTGGGTCCTTTCCCTCCGCAACAATCTTCGATATTATATCTGTATCTGTAACAATTCCAACACCAACTCCATTATCTATAACGATCACGGAATCTATATCGTTCTTCTTCATTATTTCTGCTACCCTCTGTATATTTTCATTGGGTCTCACATAGATAACTCCCCGTGTCATTGCATCACCAACACTTAGTTCCATTTTCACTCATTAATTTACATAATCTAATAAGGAATGGATATTAATATATTCTCAAGATGAATTCCAAGGAGATCAGATTTCAGATCAAGAGCAAGGATATCGGGGCAAGAATTGGTGAATTGGAAATAAACGGGAAAAAGATTGAAACCCCCGCAATAATGCCCGTCTATAATCCAAATAAACCAATTATCTCGATTGATGAATTGAGAGATAAATTTAAAATTAAGATATTGATGGTGAATTCCTACATCCTATATAAAAATTCCAATATCAGAGAAAGGGTAATTGAAAAGGGAATCCATAAATTTCTGAATTTTGATGGTATTATTGCAACTGATTCTGGGTCGTATCAGTTAATGCAATATGGCAGTGTCTCTGTAAGCAATAAGGAGATAATAAAATTCCAAGAGGACATTGGAACGGATATTGGCTCATTCCTTGATATACCAACTCTGCCAAATGCATATAAACCGAGAGCGGTGGAGCAACTTGAATTAACACTGATGAGAGCAAAAGAAGCCGAGAACGCAAAATTCGTTGTCAATGCCGGGATTCAAGGCTCATTGTTCCCAGACTTAAGAAGAAAATCTGCAAGAGAGATTGGAAAAAGATTTTCGTTGTGTGCAATTGGCGGAATTGTGAGATTGATGGAGGATTATAGATTTTCTGAGCTAATTGATGTTATTGCGGTTGTAAAGAAGAATCTGCCACTCAGTAGAGTAGTTCATGCATTTGGCTTGGGACATCCAATAACACTCGCATTTGCAATTTCTCTTGGATGCGACTTATTTGATTCCGCATCTTATGCTCTCTACGCAATGGATTTGAGATATATGACCGAATACGGAACGGAAAGGATTGAAAAATTGCATTATTTACCGTGTTCGTGTCCGGTTTGTGAGAAATATGATGTCGAGGAGTTTGGAGAGTTGCCGATTAATGAAAAAATTAGAGAGTTAGCAAGGCATAATCTCTATGTAACGATTGAGGAGTTGAGAAGAATTAAGCAAGCGATAAGGGAAAATTCACTGTGGGAATTGTTGAGTGTTAGGGCAAGAGCCCATCCAAGTCTCCTCTTGGCTTTAAAGCGGTTAATGAGACATAATAAATTCCTATCGAGATTGGATCCAATAACAAAAAAATCGGGATTTTTTTATCTTGGAGGAGAATCGAGGCATAGAACCGAGGTCGTGAATGTCAGGGAGAGGATAAAGAGGGTATCATCAAGAAATATGGTAAGGATAGAGCCATTCGGAGATGTTCCAATAGAGATTGTGGAGATGTATCCCTTCATCTCACTAATTTCAAGAAATGAATTAATTAAGGCGTATAGAGATTTAAATTTGTCAGATTTTGAAATATTCGGGAGAATGTTAGAATATCAATTTGGTTCTAACGCATCCGAGGTAATTAAACCGGGTAGAATTAGGATAAAGAGGTCGAAGAGTGGAAGAATAAGGTATGTGTATGAAAATAATGAAATTGTTGCTTCAGTAAGGGCATCTGACCACTTTATAATCCCAAAGATGAGATTGGCTGAGAGATTAAGGAGAAGGTTTTCGTTTCCATTGTTGAGGGTTGTGGTGGATGATGACGCAGTTCCATTTATAAGAGAAGGAAAGAGTGTGTTTGCAAAGTTTGTTATCGATATAGATAAAAACCTCAGGGCAAGGGATGAGGTTCTTGTTGTTGATGGTAATGATAATCTCATAGCCATTGGCACATTAATGCTATCGCCAAGAGAAGTTATTGATTTTGATTATGGAATTGCGGTCAGAACTAGATAATTAAATTTAATTAAAGAAATTTTTCTAAAGAAATTTCACCGGGAAGTATAATTCGTAGCGTTCTGATTCGGTCTCATCCCCGCTTACATATCTGCAGAAGTAATAGGGCATGTATATGATCTCATTGAAATATGCGGTTCCGTTAAATAACTCTCCCAGAGAATATGAAATCTCCTCAGAATCAAATTCGATCGGATCCCTTTCAATTGAGTTATCTACAGAATTCCGAATTTCTATAAATTTGGCGAGATCGAATGTCTTATCACTAAATCTCGGAAAATAGAACTTCAATTTCATATCATAATCTCCAATGCCCCAGTAATCCCCAATTGCCTCCTTTAGAACGTCTTTAACAACGCCTGAAACCGATTTATCTAGCTCTATTAGATCCATCTGCATCAGAATTATTCTTGCCTCCTCATCAACGGGATTTCGTAACTGACTAAATTTAAACTTCCTGAATTCAACAAAATCTAATAAGAGGCTTCTTGCATTCTCAGGCAGTCTCTCCAATATACATAAAATGTCAGAATTCACTAATTGCTTCCTCATCTTGTCAACTCTAACAAAGAATATATCCTTTGTGCTCATGCTCACATAAAAATAATTCCTTATATCCTTCTGAATCTCTCTAGTGATTATCATACCCTTCTTTAATCTAATACTCTTCACGACCTCAAATTTGCCAATGGGGGCATATCTCAGCCCAATCTCGGCGATCTCTTCTCCACGCCCAAATATCCCCTTCTCTCTCTTGGATAGGAAGTATTTGTGGGCGTTCTCTCTATGATTTTCCATTAGAGCAAATGAACACTCAATCTCAGTTTGGGTATCCTCCCTATCTATGTTCTCTATGCTCTCTTTTCCCTCTTCCATCTCCATGTTATCTAATTCCTCAAACTCGCTCTCCAATCTCCTCTTGAGTTCGAGCAGATCCCTGTCCATAAAACCCACCACATTAACTAATTGAGTATTACAGAATATATATTTTTCTATTTTATTTTTCTAACTTCATTAATTATCATTAATTAAATTGTAATTAGAATGACAAATGAATTTGAAATTCTATCTGTAAAGGCTCGTGAGGTCTTGGATTCGAGAGGAAATCCGACAGTTGAGGTTGAAGTAAAGACAAAAAATGGAATATCAAGAGCCATGGTTCCATCTGGTGCAAGCAAGGGGAAACACGAGGCATTGGAACTGAGAGATAATGATGATAGATTTCTTGGAATGGGTGTTAGAAGGGCTGTGGAGAATGTTAATGACATAATAGCAAAGAATATAATTGGAATGGATTGTAGGGAACAGGGCGAGATTGATGAACTAATGATCGAATTGGATGGAACGGAAAACAAGTCAAATCTTGGAGCAAATGCTATCCTTGGAGTGAGTATGGCGATTCTAAGGGCGTCTGCATTAGAGATGAATATTCCTCTATATAAGAGAATTGCAGAAATCGTGGGAAATGGGACATTCATTCTGCCAACGCCCGCAATGAATATAATAAATGGTGGGAAGCACGCGGGAAACGATCTCAAAATCCAAGAATTTATGATAATGCCAACCGGGGCAAACAGCCTCGGTGAAGGGATTCGCATATGCTCTGAAATATACCACACATTAAAAGAGACGATAAAGAAGAGATATGGAAAAAATGCCATCAATGTTGGTGATGAGGGTGGCTTTGCACCACCACTGAATAAAACAGAGGATGCAATAGGATTGATCCTGAAGTCAATTCATGAATTGGGATACGAAGACGATATATCACTTGCAATTGATGCGGCCGCATCGGAGTTCTACAGTAACGGTAGATACATTCTCGATGGTAGTGAAATGGATAGGAATGATATGATTGGATTCTATTCTGATTTGATATCAAATTATCCGATTATCTCGGTAGAGGATATATTCTCCCAAGATGACTGGGATTCATGGATAGAATTCACAACAGAATTTGGCAAGAAGGTTCAGATAGTTGGTGATGATTTATTGGTCACTAATATAAAAAGGATCAAGAGGGCTGTAAAGAGCAATGCGTGTAATGCCCTCCTTCTCAAGATAAATCAGATAGGTACAATTACAGAAAGCATAGAGGCTGCAAAATATTCATTGAAAAGTGAATGGAATGTCATGGTTTCTCATCGCTCTGGTGAAACTGAGGATCCATTCATTGCAGATTTGGTTGTGGGCTTGGGAACGGGTCAGATAAAATCTGGAGCACCATGCAGGTCGGAAAGAAATGCAAAATATAATCAACTCCTCAGAATAGAGGAAGAACTAAAAGAGGAGGGTAAGGCAGAGTATATGGGCAATATATTATAGGCTAATCTATTACCCCAAATCTCTCCAATAAAAATTGAATATGATGAAGTGTAGGATATGTAAAGGCGATTCCTATGTATCAGAAATCCTACAGGTATGTGTTGATTGTATAAGGAATAAGTCAGAGAGTTCTTACTATGTTGAGAATGCCCACTATAAAATTAGGGAGAAATTTAATCTACCCATAAATCCACCAAAAAGTCAAGGGGGGATTCCATGTGGATTATGCTCAAATGAATGTCAATTAATTAATAAAGAGGTGGGATACTGTGGTGTCAGACAAAATTTAAATGGAAGATTAATTCCAAATGGAGAATACGGAATTCTATACAAATATCTCGACCCGTTGCCAACAAACTGTTGTGCATCGTGGTTCTGTTCGGGAAGCAGGGAAATTGGAAAATTCAATCTGGCAGTTTTCTTCTATGGTTGCAATTTTAATTGCATATTCTGTCAAAATTCATCACACAAGAATATAAGCTATAGATTCAGAATAAATTCAAATGAATTTATAGATTATGTGCTAAAGAACGAAAGAATCTCGTGTATATGCTATTTTGGTGGCTCACCCGAGCCCCACTTACCATTTGCCATAAATGTTTCTGAAAAGATAATTCGGGAGAGGAGCGATATAAGGATATGCTGGGAATGGAATGGCTGTGGTAATGAAAATCTCGTAAGAAGAGCTGCGGAGATTTCATTGCTTAGCGGCGGAAATGTGAAATTTGATTTGAAGGCATTTACTCCAGAACTATCAATCGCACTCTCCGGTGTATCAAATGAAAGGGCATATGAGAATTTTGAAATGATTGTAAATGAATTCTATCATAAGAGAGAAGAGCCAGTTATTACCGCGACAACCCTCTTGGTCCCAGGATATGTGGATTCGATAGAAATTGAAAAAATTGCAAAATTTATATCAGATTTAAATTCGGAGATTCCCTATTCTCTATTAGTATTTCATCCATCATTCTATATGTCCGACCTACCAATAACCCCGAGAAGACAAGTTGAGGAATGCTATAACACCGCAAAGAAATATCTGAAGAATGTTAACATAGGAAATAAACATTTATTAAATTTATGATGTGATGAAAATGATAATTAGAGCGCATGTCTATATCTCTGGAAGGGTTCAGGGAGTTTTCTTCAGAGCAAGTACAAGGGATAAGGCGAGGGAACTTGGCTTAAAGGGTTGGGTAAGAAACCTAGCAGATGGTAGGGTTGAAGCGGTATTCGAAGGAGAGGAGGAAAAGGTAAGGGAAATGATCGAATGGTGTCATAAGGGGCCGGTGCTTGCATCTGTTTCAAATGTTGATGTGAGGATTGAGAAGCCAACCCATGAATATGATGAATTTGAGATAAGATATTAATAATTACCTCCACCCAACATGAACCCCCAAATCCAAAATGAGGATGGATGACTGATATTGTGGAGTCCTCGCTTGGTGAGAGTTTATTCTGGTGAATAGAGGTTTGTCCCAACTCCGATTCAAAATTGGGGATTTTATTTTTGGGAGGGGTTATAAGGAGACAATTCCGATACTGAACGATTGGCTGGATGGTTATTCTATCTGTGATTTCTGCGAAGGTAGATTACTCCAGTAAATGTCTGGATGGAGAGACAACTATTGGCATTGATGAGATTCACCTCTTGTATATACTTTCTCTTAGACCCACATCCAGAAGAACGACACAATCCTCATCAATCATGTAAATCAGTCTATACTTTCCAACCCTAATTTTCCTCTTTCCTTTCAATCGTCCCTTTAGGGGAATACCCATAAATGGATCATCATACAATTTCTCAATAATCTTCAAGAATCTATTTTTAATTTTTGAAGGCAATAAATTAAATCTTCTCTTGAAATTTTTTGTTATAACTAACCTCATCCTAAAACAGTTTTCAGTTTTTCCTTTTTATCAATAGAAATAACATCTTTTTTTCTGTACTCCTCTTCAGATATTTCTATATTCTTCATCCCTTCCTCATTTATTAGCTCCTCAAGGGTTTCCATTATAGAAATCATTTCAGCAAAAAGCTCTTGAAAATTTTCTAACGAAACCATTCTCATTCTCTGTTTTTCCTTCAACTTCAATTTCTTTAATGGCTTCAAAACACCATTCTCATACTCTACATCTATAATCTCCATAATACCTATTTAGAACCCAAGAAATAAAAATCTGTTAAACATCAAGAGACTGTAAATTTACGATTTCGCCGACCAGATTATGGGATTATAGATATATGTGATAACTCTATCCATAACAACACACTCTCAATACCTCTTACGATAAAACCTCTTCCAGAATCTCTTTAGCCTTTCCTTTAGTAGAGAAAATCACTGCTCCACTACATTTCTCTTTCCAAATGTTTCTACCTTCAGCCTTAAACCAAGTGCTCTTCCTGGGAAGTTATAGCAAGGCTATCTACATAAACTATATTCCATGCCAATGGCTTCCCATAGAAAGAGTTTCATCTTCTATCTTGATCTTGTCTCATCAAAAGCTATTGCTTTTCTGTGTTTTGGTTTTACTATAGGTAATAACTTCCTAGATTTTCTATACCAGTCTTGCTTCTGATAGTTGCAAAGTTGGACATAACGAAATGTATTCTGAAGGTAAGGGACAGTGATGGAAATGGGAAATTCGACCAAGTATGTTGCTCGGGGGTTGTGAGTGAGGTCATTATGCTGTGATTTTCTCTTTCTTCTTTTTTACTTCTAAAACATTAATTCTTTATATGTTCTCTGATGGGGAATTTGGAATCTGCAGGAACATCAGAAGAGAATCGAAAAGATATATAAATTTGAATCCAATTCAGAGAGGTGGTATTATTCCTAAGGAGACGATTCCAATACTGAATGAGTGGCTGGATGGTTATTCTATCTGTGATTTCTGCGAAGGTAGATTAGAGGATATAAAATCTCCTCCTATAGAGAAATTTGTTCATGATATATTGCCAAAATTTTTGGATATAGATATTGTTAGGCTTACAAATGGGGCAAGGGAGGCGAAATTTGCTGTAATGCATGCACTGTGTAAATCAAATGATAGGATACTCATTGACCAGAATGCCCACTATTCGACATTTATTTCCGCAGAGCGTTTAAATTTGGAAATTCATGAGGTTCCAAATTCCGGTTATCCGGAATTTAAAATTAATCCTGAGGATTATGCTGAGAAGATTGAGGAGGTAAATCCAAGACTTGTACTCTTGACATATCCCGATGGCAATTATGGAAATTTGCCAGATGCTAGAAGGGTTGGGAAAATTTGCTCTGAATATGGGATTCCGTTGATATTGAATTGTGCATATTCAGTTGGTAGAATGCCAATATCTGCAAGAAAATTGAATGCTGACTTTATTATTGGCTCCGGGCATAAGTCAATGGCTTCTTCTGGACCAATAGGGATTCTGGGAATTAAAGGGGAATGGGAAGATGAGATATTGAGGAAGTCCAAGAGATACAAGAACAAGGAAATTGAGTTTTTGGGCTGTGGTCCAAGAGGTTTGCCCACCGTGTCATTAATGGCAAGTTTTCCGTATGTTGCTAAGAGAGTAGAGAGGTGGGATAAGGAGGTGGAAAAGGCGAGATACTTCATAAAAAAAATTGAGGAGATCGATGGAATAAGGCAATTGGGAGAAAAACCAAAGAATCACGATTTAATATTCATTGAAAGCAGCAGATTCTATGAAATTTCTAAAAGACATAAGAAGGGCAGATTCTTCCTTTACCATGAATTAAAGAAGAGGGGTATCATCGGAATAAAACCGGGGCTAACGAAGAATTTCAAGATGAGCACATATCAACTTAAAAAGAATGAATTAAATATGGTAATTGATGCATTTAGTGAGATAGCAAATCTATGAAAGATTAAAAATGGCAACCGAGATTGTAATTAAGGGAAAAATCCCAAAGGATCCGATAGTTATTGAGGGATTCCCGAGCAAGGGTTTTGTCTCAACAATAGCAACGAGATACATGATAGATGAACTTGAGATGGAAGTTATTGGGTATATAAAGTCAGACAAGGTCAAGAGTATAGCAGTTGTTCACGATTCCAAACCAATGTATCCGATAAGGATATATGCGAAGGATAATATTGTGTTGATATTTTCGGAGGTTAACATTCCATTGCAATTTGTTGGGGAATTCTCTGATGCATTGATGGAGTGGTTTAAGGAGATAAAGCCGAAGAGGGTTTACCTGCTTGCGGGGATAACTGGAAAGGAGATTGAGAAGGAGCATGAAATATTTGCGCTCACTACAGATGAGGAACTCGAAGAGAGATTAGAGAAGTTGAATGTTGAGAAACTCGATGAGGGCATGCTAACGGGAATATCGTCAGACATACTGCTTGAATGTATCGAGTGTGGAATTCCCTCCGTCAGTTTAATGGTTGAGACTCGCTACATCCCCGATCCTCTTGGAGCGGCATCACTTCTCAATATACTGAATGAATTATTGAATCTTAAGATAGATACGAGGAAACTCGTTGAGAAGGGAAAGGAAATTGAAGACATGTTTAGAGAGATTACAGAACAGATGAAACGTGGCAAAGAAAAGCATGAGGAAATGAGCGAATATTCACCGATGTATGGATGAGATGAAAATAAGATTGATAGCATTTGATTTGGATGGCGTCTTGGTAGATGGCTTGGGAAGTTGGAGAGAACTGCACAGGGCATTGGGGACAGAGGAGAGGGCTATGGCAAATTACAAAGCGTTTTATAGTGGAGAGATAGATTTTGCAGAATGGGCAAGAAGGGATGTTGAATTATGGAAGGGTGTTAGTGCCGAGAGAATAAACGAGATTCTTAGGAGGATACCCCTCATGAATGGTGCAGAGGAAACATTGGCGAGATTGAACGGAAAGTATAAGACAGCGATTATATCTGGCGGAATCCAACAACTTGCAGATATTGTGAAGGATAAACTTGGAATTGATTATGCAATTGGAAATAGATTAATCTTCAGGGATGGCAGGGTTTCTGGAATTAAAAATTATGTGGATTTGCATTCAAAGGGCGAGATTCTGAGGAAAATTGCAGAAATGAATGGAATTTCAACAACCAATTGCGCCGTAATTGGTGATTACCTTAATGACATACCAATGTTCAGGGTTGCGGGGTTTAGGATTGCATTCAATCCAAAGGATGAGGAAATAAAGAGGTATGCCGACGAGATAATCTATGAGAAGGATTTGAGAAGAATCCTCAGATTCTTTTAAGGAAATTAAGATGAATTTAAATTATTCAAACAGAATCAATAAGTTGCCAGAATATCTATTTGCAGAGATTGACAGGGAAATTGAGAAAAAAAGGAAAAATGGAATTGAGGTAATAGACCTTAGCGTTGGAGACCCTGACCTTCCAACAGCAAATAATATAGTTGATGCACTCTGTGATTCTGCAAGGGATCCAGAGAATCATAGGTATCCCTCGTATCGTGGAATGCTGGAGTTCAGGGAATCCGTGGCAAATTTCTACAAAAGAAGATTTAATGTTAGATTAAACCCGGAGGATGAGGTTATTGCACTAATTGGTTCTAAGGAGGGAATTGCCCATCTCCCCTTGGCATTCATAAATTCAGGTGATTCATGCCTGGTTCCGGATCCAGCCTATCCAGTCTATAAGATTTCTGCAATTCTTGCAGATGGAAATGCCATAGAAATGCCCCTCCTGGAGGAGAATGAATTCAGACCGGATTTGAATGTAATTGGAAGGAAGGATGCAAAAAAAGCAAAGATCATGTTTATAAATTATCCAAATAATCCAACTACTGCAATTGCTGATAAGGATTTTTTTAGAGAGGTTGTGGATTTTGCTATCGAGAATGAAATAATTGTGTGCCACGATAATGCATATTCTGAGATAACATTTGATGGATATATTGCACCAAGTTTCTTAGAGGTGAAGAATGCCAAGGATATTGGTATAGAATTTCATTCATTGTCAAAGACCTATAATATGACTGGCTGGCGTATAGGGTTTGCAGTTGGAAATTCCGATATCATTAGGGGCCTGGGAAAGGTTAAGGAGAATATCGATTCCGGAATATTCCAGGCAATTCAGTATGCCGGAGTAGAGGCATTAAATTCTCCAGAATCTGAGATTCGGGATAATGTTAATATATTTAAAGAGAGACGCGACTTAATGGTTGATGGCTTGAATGATATCGGCTTTGAGGTTGAAAAGCCAAAGGCAACATTCTATCTATGGTTCAGAATCCCAAATAAATTTAAGAATTCGATTGAGTTCTGTAGGAAATTATTAAAGAAGGCAGGGGTTGTAATGACCCCGGGCTCAGGTTTTGGGAAATATGGAGAGGGTTATGTTAGATTATCAATAACACAACCTATTGAGATATTGGAGAGGGCATTAGAGAGGATAAAGTGTAAAAATATTTTAAAATGACGGGATTGTTTGGAACTTCCGGAATAAGAAGAAGGGTTGAGGAATTTACGGAGGAATTTGTTAAGAATCTTGCAATGTCTCTCGGAACCTACTCAAAAGATAGTGAGATCGCAATCGGCATTGATACAAGAAATTCCTCGCCTCTTCTTGAATCATGGTTCATCTCGGGTCTGATTGATACTGGACATAATATAATCAGACTTGGAATCGTACCGACCCCAACTCTTGGGATCGCCGCCCAGGACTATGGAACTGGAGTTATGATTACCGCATCGCATAATCCTCCAGAGTATAATGGATTTAAATTCTGGAATTCCAATGGCGCATATACAGAAGAAATGGAACATGAGATCGAAAAAATCTTCTATTCAGGAAAATTTAATAAAAGGGGTGGAGAATTTTCGATTATCGAGAAAGATTATGTAGAGAAGCACATTGATAGGATTCTAAGGAAAGTTGGCAATGTTGAGAAGGAGATTAGGGTTTTGATCGATTGCGCAAACGGTTCTGGCTCTGTTATAACTCCAGAATTGTTGGGAAGAATGGGTTGTGATGTCATAGCAATAAACACGGAGTTGAATGGGAATTTTCCACACGGCTTGGAGCCGACCGCCGAGAACTTAAGGGAGACATGCGAATTGGTAAGGAAATTTAATGCGGAGATAGGAATTGCACACGATGGAGATGCAGACAGGGCGGCAGTTATAGATAAAAATGGAAGATTAGTTGACTGGGATGATTTTCTCGCGGTATTGGCTTATGGCAGGAGAAGGGTTGTAACTACGGTGGATGCATCAATGAAGATAGAGAATGTATGTGGTAAGATTATAAGAACAAAAATTGGCGATGTGGCGGTAGCAAATGCAATTCGTAGGGAGAATGCGGAATTTGGTGGCGAGCCCTCTGGCTCAATGATATTCCCGGATGTGCATTTATTCCCGGATGGCGTGTTAACTGCCGCAATTGTTGCCAAGATGGTATCTGATGGCAGATTCTATGAGATTCTTGATAATGTAAGGAAAATGGATTATAAGACAGAGAGGATAAAGATTCCATATTCTGGAAATAGGGAAGATTTGATGAAAAAGATAAGGGAAAATATTAATGATGTAGTTGATGGCGAGGTAAGTTATGTTGATGGCATAAGAATTAGAAATGAAGATTCATGGTTATTGATAAGACCCTCCGGAACGGAGCCAGTGATAAGAATAACTGCAGAGGCGAAAGACAATAAAACATTGAGAGAATTGGTAGAGAATGCGGAGAAATTGGTGAAAGAGATAATTGCAATTTATTTTAATCCACTACTTAATAATTAATGAAATTGGGTTGGGAGGTAAAATAGAATGAGGAAAATTATTTTGTTTCTTACCTTGCTAATCTTAAGTAATGTGGGCTCGGGAGCAGTCATAAGGGATATCTATTCTGTACCATCCGAGATTCCACCCTCCGGTAAATTCACAATAAAGGTCGAACTCTCCGGTGTCACCTGTGGCTTGATGGTGAAATTCTATATAGACGATATTGAATTTAGTTCAAAATATGTAAAGGAATGTGGCGATTCGGTTGAATCTTCAGAGTGGGATTTAGATGCCAAGCCACTTGTTTGTGGGTATCATAAACTAAGGGTCGAATTAATTGATAATGACAAGATAATTCAGAGCAGGGAAATGAATCTAAGGATCGGAAATGTTCCGGATATAGAGATAATCCCAGAGAAACCAAATCCCGATTCGGAAATCACATTCAGATTCACAGACAATGAAACTGGAAATCCGATAAAGAATTTGAATGTTGATATCTATAATGTGTTGGAGGGCAGCGACTCCGCAGTAACATATTCAACAAATACGAATGGAGAATTCAAATTTATAACAAGTGACACTGGGAGGTATCGTCTCATAATTCATAGTTCAAACTACTGCGGCGAGTTGGAATTCTGGGTCAAGAAGAAGCTTCCATACGACCTAAATCCAAAGAATCCGGTGGTTGGCGATTTGATAAGTCTTGGTGTTCCCGGTGGTGTTGGTGTTAAGTATATAGATTCTGAGGGTAATGTCTATCCATTGAGGAATGTCGGTGGTGTGAATTTCACAATAAATGAGCCGGGAAATTATACAATAGTGATGGGTGAATTAAGCAGGGTGTATTGGTCAGAGAATATATCAATAGAGGTCTCAGAGAAAAAGAAGATGATGGCAGAGATAGAACCTGAGAAGTGCGTCCTGAATTCTCCAGTAACAATACATGTAACCTCTGGTGATAAATCCTTAGAGGGTGCAATTGTCAAAATTACAAAGCCAGATGGAAAAACAAACAGTTACGAGACAAATTCGATCGGAGAAATTAAATTTATACCTGATATGATCGGTGAGTACACAGTTCATGTTGAGAAGGAGAAATATCAGGACTTTAATAAGAAATTCGATGTCTTGAATTTGTTTAATGTTAGGTTGGTTCCAAGAGAGCCCATAAGGAATCAGGAGATAGTGTTGAATGTTACAGATCAATTTAAGATGCCCGTTGGTGAAGCATCAATATCCATAGAGGAGATGAGTGGAATTCCTCTAATAACTGGCTCAACCAATGAGAATGGAACATTCAGGTTCAGATTGCCGGAGGAAAGGGAGTATAAGATAATAATAAAGAAGAAAAATTTCTGGGGTTTTGAGGATAGAATCAGGGCATATGGTGTTATGTCATTGATATGTCCCGACAGCATTGAAGTTGGAGATGAAATTAATTTCTCTGTTATCGATTCTAATGGTAACGAAATTCAGGCGAGGATTACAATAGAACGACCAGATGGAATCGTTGATGTTGTTGAAAATAGTTATAAACCAGAGATGGTCGGCAGCTATAAGATTGAGGTTACAAAGCCAAATTATAGGTCAGTTTCAAAGATTTTAAGCGTTAGACCTCATCCATTATCGGTAAATTCTAAAATCCTGGGTAATGTACTCAGAATCACGGTATTAAGTAGAGGTGTTCCGGTTCCGGGAATTAGTGTCATAATTGATACAAAGAATGAGAAATTCGAATCAAAGACCGATGTCAATGGAACCACAGAGTTCATCATAAAGGAAGGGGGTAAATTGATAATCGGTGTAAATTCCGTAGATAGGAAGGATAAATACGAAACAAAGATCATTGAGAAGGAAATTGTAAAGGTATACAATCCGGTCCTCTTAATAATTCCAATAATTTTTATTTTAATGGTTGCTGGTATTCTCATAGCGATAATTGAGACCCTACATAGAAGGAGTAAGATCGGGGAGAAAAAGACATCAAGTTTGGGTGGTATGACCCAAAGTAAAAGGAGAAAGGGCAGGTATGGTAGACTATCGAAGTTATAGTAAATAATGGTTTTTTATTTTTTATTATTTATATCCTCGTTAACTAATCTTTTATATGACCAAGAAAATTATTTTTTTGGTTTTTCTCGTGATGCTTAGCTGTCTTGGAAGTGCAGATATCGATGTTTCTCTTGATGCGAGGTTAAGTAAGAGTGAGATAAAACCCGGTGAGTCCTTCTATTTGTATATAAACATAACAAACATCGACACAGAGGATATAACATCTCAGAACGATATAGAGCTGGCGATATACTCTGACAATATTCTAATTCATCACGACATAATTCATGAGGAAATACCGCAAAATTCATCCAAGGAAATTAGTATTTCATCGAATAAATTCAATGTGGATTATGATGATATCTGGGGCGATGATGGTCTTCTCGGGTATAAATGCAATACCCATGAAATCGAGGTTAGGGTATATGGGGATGTTAGTAGTGAGAGTAGTATAGAGGAGTTGAAGATTTCTGGTGAGGAACTATTTGTTGGAATCGAGCCATCACCCTTAACACCAAAGGATGAGATAATGGTTATTGTAGAGGACAAGGATGGCAATAGATTAGATAATGTGAATGTGAGATTGATTCAGTTGGGGGAGAACGATGAATGGGACATTGATGATGTATCAAGAGATGAAAGAACCAATAGGGATGGAGAGGCGATCTTTACTGCAATAATTGATGACTTTAGATTCAGAGATGAGCCATATGGCAAATATCAAATAAATGTCTGGGATGATGATTACTGTCTGCTTACAAAGACATTTGATATAAGAAACAGGCTTAAAATTGATAGGATTACTCCAGAGGATATATTTGCGGGGGATGAGATAAGGGTTAAGGTTGTTGATATCAACAACGACCCGGTTGAAAATTCATTGGTTACGGTCTCGGGTCCTGGAATTTCTGGCGGAATATCACGTAAGACAGATTCAAATGGCATTGCTAAATTTATATTAACTGAGACGGGAACATTCAATATAATTGCAACAAAGGAAGGATACGAGGATAGCGACATAATAACAATAAGAATAATGAAGAAGAAGCCAATAGATATAAAAATAGAACCGAAGGATGCGATTGTTGGAAGAACTGTGAAATTAGTTGTCACATCGGAGGGTGAATTATTGAGTAATGCGACAATCGAAATAAAGAATCCCTACGGCAGAATCGACACATTAATTGCAGAATCTGGCGAGATAGAGTACATACCAACAACGCCGGGAAGATACGAGATTAAGGTTACAAAGGCGGCATATGAAACAACCATGACTACATTTCTTGCAAATAACATATTCAATGTATCTGTCCCAGATGTAGAGATCGGTAGAGAGGTGAGGATTAAGGTCTATGATCAGAATAATAAGCCAGTTGAGAATGCAAATATAGTAATTGAAGGAACCTCAATTTCTGGAAGTACAAATTCTGATGGAGAATTTTCATTTACATTAACGACGGCGGGGGAGTATAAGATAGTTATAAAGAAGAATGGATTTAGGGATTATGAGAGGGATATGGTTCTTTATTCAAGTCTATTACTCGATATATCTCCCGATGAGATATACATAGGCAATTCTTCAGAGATAAGAATATTTGATGAAAATGGCAACAGGATAAATGCAACAATAACGATCTCGGGACCAAAAGAATTTTTAAAGGTCATCACTAAGGATAGATATCTTTTTAAGCCAGATCATGCCGGAGTTTATAACATAACGGCGAGCAGGGAATTCTATAATTCAACTACTTCAAGATTAGTTGTAAAGCCTTTATTCGTTAACTTGGAATTAAGGCTGAATAGAGATTTACTCTTGGTTAGGGTAACTCACGCCGATAAACCATTGGAGAATATAACCGTGGAGATAATAATGCCAGATAATAGGAGTGAATACATATTAACGAATTCGGATGGCATCGCAAGTCTTAATGTAGAGAATATAAGTTACGATGGTGAATTCAGGGCAATGGTTGTTGATGATAATTATAAATCAGAAATTGTTGTGAAGAGATTTGAGAAAATGAATATTATATCAATTCTAATAATTATTATCGTTGTTCTAATTCTGATATTGATCTCTGGTGCAATATTTTATCTTTCACATAAGGTCAGAAGAGGAAGTATAGTGGAGAAAGGGAAGAGTAGATTAGGTAAAAAGAGGAGGGGTCTAAGCGGGGTGTAGAATTATCTGATAGGGAAGAATGATAAGATTAACAACAAATATTCTCGGTGTGTTTGCGTTGAAGAATGGTAGGATTATTGAGAGGATTTTATTTCCCATGGATGTAGAGAAGATTGCAGATAGACTCGAGGTCATAAAGGATGGCGTTTCTGAAGAGGAGGTTGCAATTATAGAGAAATTAAAGAGGTCTGGAGTTAGAGAGGTATATGTAATTGACCCGGAGAGATTTCCATCCACCCTTGGAATCAAATTTCTTAAAGACAGCGAGATAATTGACCCAAGTTATCTTGCAGAGGAGATTGGAATTGGAAGAGAGGAATTCTCAGAATTGATTTCCAAGGTAAATCTCGAACTTGCGAAGAGAAGATTGAAGGGGATTGGGAGGGATCAGATACTGATACAGGCGATAAATTCAATAGATGAATTAGACGAATCGATAAACAAATTAGTTAAAAGGCTGAGAGAGTGGTATTCATTGAATTTCCCGGAGTTGGATTATGTCATAAAGAATAATGAGACATATGCAAAGGCGGTCAGTTCTGTAGATAAATTGGATAAGGGTTTGAGGAATAGAATCAATTCATTAAGGAGGGAATCTACTGGCATCGAATTCTCTGAAAGGGATTATGAGGTAGTAACTGCACTTTCAGATTCAATTCTATGTTTATATTCAACAAGGAGAGAAATCGAATCTTATATAGATCATCTCATGAGTGATATCGCGCCAAATCTTTCCACATTGGCTGGACCGATGTTGGGGGCGAGATTAATCGCACTTGCCGGTGGACTTGAGAGATTATCATTTCTGCCGGCGAGCACAATACAGGTATTGGGGGCGGAGAGTGCATTCTTTAGGTTTCTGAGAACGGGTAAGAAGCCACCGAAACACGGCGTAATCTTTCAGTTACCGGAGATAAGATCATCTCCCAAGAGGATGAGGGGGAAGGTTGCCAGGACATTTGCCGCAAAGGTTGCAATTGCTGCAAGGGCGGACCACTTTAATGGAAAATTTGTTGGAGATAAATTAAGGAGGGACTTCTTAAGGAAGATTGAAAAATTGAAATGAAATCGAAATGGATATCGATGTGACATCTATTGGGGATGTTAATGTTGACATAATAACATCAAACCTTCGTGAGTTTCCAGAGCGCGATTCTCAGATTTTAATTCGAAATGCAACACTTAGTGTTGGGGGCTGTGCCGCAAACTTTGCGAGAGCCATCGCTAAACTCGGACTAAATACGAGATTGATAGGCAAGATAGGCAATGACATCCTTGGGAATTTTATAATTGATGAATTGAGTAGGGAGGGGATCGACCTGAGATTATCAAGGGGAAGTAATACTGGGGTAACAATTGCGATTACATTTAAAGACAAAACGAGGTCTTTTCTTACATACCCCGGCTCAAATAGTGAATTTACAATAAGTGATATAAATCTTGATATGATTAGTGGGAGATATCTGCATATACCAAGCGTCTTTCTTCAGGGTCTTCGTGAGAATGTAATAGATTTGATGAAATATTCTCATAAGAATGGAATGATAAACTCATTTGACACGGGCTGGGATCCAAGTGGATGGTCCGATGATGATATAGAACTCGTAGAGAAAATTCTAAGATATGTTGATATATTCTTTCCAAACATAAAGGAGGGCTCCGCAATAACGGGTTTAGATGAGAAGGAAAACATCTGCAGGGAATTGCTCAGATTTGGACCTAAAATTATTGCGCTGAAGATGGGATCCGAAGGTTGTTTTATAGCAACAAGAAAGGAATCTATTTTTATAGAGGCATTTAGAGTAGATTCCGTCGATACAACCGGAGCTGGAGATGTCTTTAATGCAGCATTCATATTTGGGCATTCTAAGGGATGGGGGATTAAGGAGATTGGAAGATTCTCCTCGGCGGCGGCGGCAATAAGCACAACTGGATATGGAAATTCAAGATACCCAACTCTAGATGAAATTGAGGATTTATTGGGATTTGATACGGGAATTTGAAATGGGGGTTATATAGATATTAAAAAAGCCGATGGTGCGATATATTTATAGTACCGCAACGGATGACAATTTTCATGAATTAAGGAAATACGGATATATTCCCAGTTATTTTACCCGGTCTATAAATCTATAAATTTTAAATTGAATTAATAACTATGAAGGGTGTTCAAACAAGAGTAAAACAATTGATAGATGTAAGTAAAAGAGTAATCGTGGATTGTAGTTTAGAGAATGGAGCAATTGTTGCAGCGAATTCTACAAAACCATATTTTCCCAAAGAAGCAAAAAATTATTTTTATGTTTGGCCGAGGGATGCATCCTTTATCTGTGTCGCTGCAGATTTGTTGGGATTAAATATTCAGGAAAAATTTTTTGAGTGGCTGATTAATAGGGCCGAGGGCTGGCAAGAAAGGGGCTTATTTTATGAAAAATATTATCCCAATGGTCTACAGGCGCTCAATAGATTCCAACCAGATCAAACAGGGACTGTTCTTTTTGCAGTTTGGCATCACTTAAAATCAAGTAAAGGAGAGATCGACAAATATAAAAATTTAGTAATTAGTTCTGCAGAGGGCATATGTAAGGCTTGGAAAAAAGACCACTTTACCTTAATAACCAATGATTTATGGGAAGAGAGATTATGCTTCCCAGATTTGAAAGAAAATTTTACATATTCGCTTGCTGCATGTATTAAAGGCTTGGAATGCGCCAATGAACTTTTTCCAAATAAAAAATATATTAGAACGGCAAATGAAATGAAGAAGGTGTTATTAAATAATACGGAGAAGAGGGGTTATTTTTTCCGATCTTTTGGGAAATTAAACGATGAAAGAATAGATTCTAGTTTATTGGGTCTTGTTTGGCCATTCGAAATAGTCACTCCATCGGATCCCTTGGTAAAAAATACCATCAGAAAAATAATTGAAAAATTAGTAAAAAATTATGGAGTTTATAGATACGAACATGATGAATATGATGGTTGGATGTTTAGAACAATTCATAGAAAGAAGGGTGCGGGTTTTTGGCCATTACTAAATTTTTGGATGAGTATCGTGTTAAATAGAATGGGAAGAAAGAAAGAGGCGTTAGGATATTACAGTAGAGTTATTAATTCTGTTAAAAATTTTATTCCAGAACAGATATTCGATAATAAAATACAAAAATCGGTCTCTCCCCTGTGTTGGAGTCATGCCATGTTTATAATTGCATCAAGAGAACTTGGATATTTTTAGGTTTGGGTGGTGAAACTCAAATTGCTTCGCAATTTCTCCTTAGATAGCCACACATAACCGTATCAGATATCTGAACAACTAAAATATTTATAATTGAAACAACTAATAGAAGATAACAAGATGAAGTATCTGTGCTATCTTCTAATGTTACTCTTGATAATTATTCTCGGATGTATTGGAACCAATAAGGTCGAGTATAAATGCTGGGACGGTTCAATAGTCTCTAATCCAGATGACTGCCCAGTCATTACAACTATAACTACAACCTCAACCACCACAACCTCCACAACATCAACATCTACAGTGCCATGTGCATGGACAAACGAAACATGCCAACTCTACTGTTCATCGGAGTGTGAGAACAGGGTAAAATCCTGTGAGTTAGATAAAAAGAGATGTATATGCAATTATACCTGTGCAACTACTACATCGACAACTACCACAACTACCACCCTGCCGTTGAGAGTGTTATCTGAGAGCGATATTGACAAAGCGATTGCATGGGGCGAAAAGAATAAATTCAATATGTCAAATTTATTATCAAAATATGCATATCCAAATTATTCAATAGGGTATGAGCATGTTATTGTGTATACACCATATCTAAAATTAGCACTCCTTGCTGCAAAGAGGGCTCGGGAATACAGAAGAATAACGGATGAAGAAATTGATTCGATAGTAACATCAAATGAGATTGAATTCAGGGTAAAGATCTATGGCGACACCACAGAGTTTGCCGAGAATGTAGCGGCAGTTATAAAACTCAGGGGGGAGATCATACACCCCAATAAAACAATAATTGATAAAGCCCCGGCAACCACAGACTTTTGGCCCAATTCTCCAAAATACTTTGCTGTAAATTCATACATATTTGATTGCTACGATAGAATAAGAGATAGAATAATAGTATTTGAGGTTATAAAATTGACTGGGCGCAAGACCTATGAGATCGATATGAGGAATTACAAGTGATTTAAGTAAATGTAGACTGCTAACTTACTTAATTTAGAGATTTTATATAGGGAAACTTTTTAAGTATATTTCCCTATAAATAATACTATGATAAACAGAGATACTTGGACAAGACAGATAAAGGATTTTGAAGAGGAACCCTTTCCACCAGATATAAAGGAAAGGGAAGTGGAGATACCTCTAAGTCTCGATGTGAGAAGAGCAATTACGTTAATTGGACCACGAAGATCAGGAAAGACCTATCTTATGTTTCTCCTGATCAAAAAGTTAATTGAACAAACAAGGAATGTCATTTACCTGAATTTTGAATCGCCGGAATTAAAAACAGCCGAACCTAATGATTTAAGCACGTTTCTGGATGTATATTTCTCCATCTACCCAGAAAGGGTCAGGGAAAAATCCTACTTTTTCTTGGATGAAATTCAGAATGTTGAGGGCTGGGAGAGTTTTGTAAGAAGTTTATTGGATAAGGGAAATTCTGTTTATGTTTCTGGTTCTTCATCAAAGTTATTGAGTAAGGAAATTGCAACCCAATTAAGGGGTAGAAGTATAAATTTTGAAATATTTCCCTTAACATTCAAGGAATTTCTAGGATTTAAAAACGAATTCTTTGATCTAACTTCGCTTTCAACACAGCAATTATCTCAGATTAAAAAATATACTCATGAGTTCATTAATTTCGGTGCATATCCTGAGGTTGTGCTTACAGAGAGTAAGAGGTTAAAGGAGAAGATTCTTGATGAAATGGTGGAGGTAACAATTCAGAGAGATGTTATGGAAAGATATAAGATAAGGAATGAAAAATCTCTAAGAATCTTGTTTAAGGCATTAGTAAACTCCAGAGAATTTTCTGTGCACAGTTTCTATAATTTTTTGAAGTCTATCGGTATAAGGATAAGTAAGAATACAATTTACTTTTATTTACAGATTCTGGAGGACTCTCTCGTTGTCTATCCCCTAAAAAAATTCTCACTCTCCTACAAGGGAGAGGAGCAATCTATACCAAAGATTTACATGGTTGATAATGGAATTCTAAGGGCTTATGGTATTGACAATGAAAGTAAATTACTTGAAAATCTGGTATTTACAGAACTTTTGAAGAGATATGGATTTAAAAATTTGAGATATCTCAAAATCAATCAAAAAGAAGTCGATTTTGTTGTAATGGATAGAAAAAAGATAAAGCAATTAATTCAGGTATGCTATGATGTAGAGGACTTCTCCACGAAGAACAGAGAGCTGAGAGCTCTGATAAAGGCTGGGGAGGAGTTGAAGTGTAGGAATTTGAAGGTAATTACCTGGGACTATGAAGCTAGGGAGGAATTCAAGAACAGGAAGGTAGAATTCACACCTTTGTGGAGGTGGCTGCTGGAGATATAGATTGGATTATACTGCGAACTTTTTATAAAAAGTTCGCATTAATAAATAATATGGTAAGAAAAATTCTGATAGATCAGAGAGAGGAATTAGAGGAGAGGATTAAAGGTAAAAAGATTGTTGAGAGAGAATGTCTGAAAATTTTTAAAGAATATGCGAAGAGTTCCCTGGTAAAGGTAACGATGGGTGTAAGAAGATGTGGGAAATCCTTTTTAACCTATCTATTGTTAAAGGACAAGGTATTCGGATATGTAAATTTTGATGAAGATATTCTGCTAAAAGTTAAAAGCAATCAGATTATCTCGGCATTACACGAGATATACGGGGGGAATATGAATGTAATCTTCCTGGACGAGGTTCAGAATTATGATGGATGGGAATTATTCATAAATAAACTTAATAGATCCGGATATGATGTATTCGTAACGGGAAGTAACGCAAAACTTTTAAGTAAAGAGCTGGCAACGCACCTAACTGGAAGGCATATATCCCTGGAATTGTTCCCATTCAGCTTTAGGGAATATCTAATAGGTAATAAAATAAAGACAAATCCTGAAACTTCAAAGGGTAAAGGAATCATAAAGAATGAGTTAAAGAATTACATAGTGGGAAGCGGTTTTCCCGAGGTTATTGTTGAGAACGAAAATCCAAGAATTTATCTAAGAGAGCTTTATAGACATATAGTTGAAAAGGATATAATTCTCAGATATAATATTCGATATAAAGAAACATTTAAGGAAATTGCCTTAACTGTAATGAGCAATTTTTCAAATTTAATTAGTTTTAACAAACTGAAAAAACAATTTTCTTTGGGTAGTGAGCATACTGTAAAGAATTACATCTCTTATCTTGAGGAGGCTTATCTAGTCTTCACTTTAAAGAAATTCTCCTATAAACCGCGAGAGATAGAGCAGGCTCCCAAGAAAATTTATTCAATAGATACCGGGTTCATAGTAAATGTTGCCCATATTAGCATGGAAAATCTCGGAAGACTGATGGAGAATCTGGTTGCTATTGAATTGAAGAGAAGGGGAAAGGAGATCTACTACTGGAAGGATTACCAGCAGAGAGAAGTGGATTTTGTTATAAAGGATGGTTTGAAGGTAAAGGAATTAATTCAGGTATGCTATGACATCGAGGATGTCTCCACGAAGAACAGAGAGTTGAAGGCTCTGATAAAGGCTGGGAAGGAGTTGAAGTGTAAGAATTTGAAGGTAATTACCTGGGATTATGAAGGGAGGGAGGAATTTAAAAATAAGAGGATAGAATTTATTCCGTTGTGGAGGTGGCTACTTTCGCTTTAACTCTATCTATGAGGTTATGTGAAAACGGTTTGAGGGGTTGGTGTTAGGCGATATCGCCTTCGGCAACGCAAGATGTGAGCGATGGTGATAAATATGGAGGATAGAAAACAAGTCATCGAAAAAATTAGAAAAATCAGATTTGGAATCGGGCTTGATACTAAAAGTTTAACAGAAGAGCAAAGAGCTGCACTTGAGGATAAAAAAAGAATTTTGAAAGATGCCTCTAAACTTGCTAAAGAAATTCACACAAAAAACCCTCATTTTATTTTTGAATTGATCCAGAATGCGGAGGATAATGAGTACAGAGAGGGTGTTAAACCTAAAATTAGGTTTATCATAGATTTAGATTACTTAATAATTCAAAATAACGAAAAAGGATTTAATGAAGAGGATGCTAAAGACTTATGTGGTATAGGTAGTACCCGAAAAACAAAGGTTTTAGGATATATTGGTGAAAAAGGCATTGGATTTAAATCTGTTTTTATGGTTGCTAATAAAGTGCAGATTTATTCAAACGGTTTCCAATTTGGTTTTAACTACGATGAAAGCAATCCTGTAACGATGATAATCCCTGAATGGATTGATGAAATTCCTGATTTTGTTGATCTAACGCAGACAAATATTGTTTTGTATCTTAAACCCGAAATAAGAAACGAGATAAGCAAGTATATTGAAGAAATTCATCCATCGCTTTTGTTATTCCTCAGAAAGTTAAAAGTAATTGAGGTTGAGGAGAAAGATGAAAATAAAGTTAAAAGGATGGAACTGCATGAGAAAGATGGAATAGTCGAGGTTATTTACAATGGGAGAAAAAGCTATTGGAAAGTAATTAAAAAATTATTTGAGGTTCCACAAGATATAGATGAAGAAAGGCGGAGAGATGTTAGTGAAACAGAGATTATTTTGGCATTTCCCTTAAAAGAAGATCACTCTCCTGATACCTCTAATGAGCAATTTGTCTTTGCATATCTTCCAGTTCGTAAGTATGGATTTAAATTTATCATCCAAGCCGATTTCCTTCTGCCAATAACTCGTGAAGATATAATCAAAGACAATAAATGGAACGAGTGGCTTAGAGATTCTATAGTAGAAGTGTTTTTAGATGCTGTTAGAGAATTCAAAAATGATGAAAATTTAAAATACAGCTTTTACAATTATCTTCCCCTCGAAGAAATAAAAGACGATTTCTTTTTACCAGTAGTAGAACAGATATATGGGAAAGTTAAGGAAGAAGCATGTATTTTGACAAAAACAAATAATTGGAAGAGACCTTCAGAGGTTTTAATTGGTGATGATGAAATAAAAGAAATAGTAACCAACGAAAATCTCCAGAAATTTTTTGGAAAAGAATATCTATCGGATAAGATAAAGGCTAAAAAGCAAGTTCTTCAAAAACTGGGAGTTAATGATTTTTCCATTGGTGACCTAATTAAGTGTCTGGAGAACAAGGAATGGATTAAAAGCCAGAATGAAGAATGGTTTGCAAGGTTATTTAACTATCTTAGCAAGAAAAAGCTATCTGACGAGCAATTAGAACAACTAAAAGATTTAGATATTATAAAATTGGAGAATGGAGAACTGACATCTATAAATGAAGGTGCTGTGTTCTTCCCGCTGGAGAGAAAAGCAGTATATGGCTTTGAGAACGAACTCAGAATAATTAAAAAGGTTATTATAGATGTTGTTTCAGAACAAAAGAAAGAAGAAAAAGATAAAATTTTAGAATTCCTCAAGAGATTGGGACTTAAACAAGCACACCCTTACGAGATCATTGAGAACCATATTTTAACTGTTTATGAAAGTGAAGACTGGAAACAAAAAGACTCAAGAACCCTTCTCGGATATATCAGATACATCAAAGATAATATAGACAAATACGAAAGAGAAAGTGATAGAAGGTTAAATGCCAATAAAGCATCATGGGAAACTAAAGAAGACCCACTAAAACGCCTCAAAAGATCGCTTCTTATTCGCATTAATAAAGATGATGAAGGAAAATGGTATGATAAGCCAGAGAATGTATATTTACCAAAGGTTTATGGGAACGAAAATGACCTGGAGGAGTTATTTGAAGGTATAGATGTAAGTTTCGTGCATTTCTGTTATCTTGAACAAGATACAAAACGAATTGATAATGAAATTTCGGAGTTAAAAAACAAACTACAGGGGAAAAGTAAGAAGTGGAAAAAGAAACATAGAAAAGAAGTCAGAAAAATTGAAGAACAGATTGAAAAATTGAAGAATAAGAAAAGTGAAAAAGTTGAAGAATGGAAAGAGTTTTTCTTGAAAATAGGAGTGAATAAGATACCTAAGATACACGTAAAGAAAGAAATAAGAGAACATACTACTAATTGGGGAAATGTATATGCGCGGGAGGTTAGAATATTCTACTCTAGGGATATAATTCGCATTCTTGATAAAGAAGAATGGGAAAAGAATAAGAGACTTTTAAGAATTTTAGATGGATATTGGGACTATTATAGGGAATTTACAGAGTGGACAGATTACTGGTTTTGGTATAATTGGAATTCTAAAATAAAGAAAGCTGATTGGTTTGATTATCTAACTAATAAAGCATGGCTCCCAACGATCCAGAATACTTTAGCAAAACCTTCAGAGGTGTTTTTAGACAAACCAGAAATTCGGGAGGTTTTAGGCGATACTGTCTTATACCTAGCAGTAGAAATCGAAAATGAAGACTTTATCAACACTTTAGGCATCAATACGCAAGCTAATGTAGGATGTGTATTAAATTACTTAAAAGCACTCATTGAGCGCAAAAGTGAAGACAAGAAAAAATTTGAAAAATTGTATAAATTCTTAGATGAGCATTTTGAAGAAGATGGTGAAAGAATAAAAGAAGAATTTACCAATAGCCCTTTAATTTTTGTTCCCAATACAGATAAAAAATATTATCGGGAAAATGAAGTTTTATGGAAAGATGTAAGCAATATCTTTGGTAAAAATAGAGTATATTTAGAAAAGCATTATCCAAAACTTAGGAAATTCTTCCTAGAAAAACTTGGAATAAGTGAAAAACCAATCCCAAAAGATTATGCGGATGTTTTATGCTCTATCTCTGAAAAAAGCGAGATATCAAATGAAGATAAAAAAATAATCATGAGAATATACGAAGAACTGAATCGTAACTTGAATCCAGACAAAGTTGAAAATCCTATATCTGAGGAGGATTGGTGGAGTAGCTTCATCCAAAAACCGATTTTTCTCACTAATGAAGGTGAGTTTTGCTCTAACGATGGAGATATTTTCATAAATGATAATAATGATCTTTACGAATTATTCAAGGAAGAAGATATCGGTTTTCTCTGGCTGCCAGAAAACTATAACCCAGATAAAATTAAATTCTTTATTAAAGCTTGCAATCTCCGTTATTTATCTGAAAGTATTGAGATTGAGCCTTTGGTAGAAAAGACAACACTTTCAAAAGATGATAAACATACTAAACTCATCCAAGATGTTATACCGTATGTTTTACGGTATCTTTACTGGAAGGAAGATGAAGAATATGAAAAACTTAAGGAAAATAGAACGCTTGAGAAAATTGGAGCGATTGAAGTTTATGTTACTGACAATTTGAGAGTAAGATATTCAATAAAAGTTAATGAATGGACAGAAATAAACAGAGAGGCTGAAAGAAAAAGTATTTACCATAAGGACAAGAATTGTATATATATGAAGAATATGAGGAGAGATGGTAGCATCTACGACCTAGCAGTAGAGTTTTCTAAAGTATTTGGTGAAATCAAGGGTCTTGATGATTTTATAATGAATATAATGAGTAATATTCCCAATGCAGAAAATATAATGAGTGTTAAAAATATAGGCCCACTACCCGAATCCGAAGAAGGAATTTTAAAAAGGGTTTCTAAAATTAAAGAAATAGAAACAATAGAAGAGGTAGAGAAAGAAAAGCAATTGCCAGAAAGTGAATTGAAAGAAGTTTATTCCGCAGAAGATAAGACAGAGACTGAAAAAATCACACAAATACCAGCAGAAACCTCAGCTCAAGATTTGTCAGGATTGGCAGGAAAAACAGTTATTCCAACCGATGAAGATACTTTAGATAAGACAAAAGAAAAAGAATGGGCTCCAGAAGTTTTCCCAGAAGACGTTCCTATCAATGTAGAAGAATATGCTCTTAAAGAAGTGAAAGAAACAGAAATAACCGAGAAAGGGGTAAAACCCTCAGATAGAAAACCTCCAACTAGACCACCTAGAGATCGGACACCACCTACCGAATTGAGTAAAAAAGCCAAGGAAGCTATTGGACGATGGGGAGAAGAATACGCTGTGTATGCCATTATAAAAGAAAAACTGGAGGAATATTTCAATATTATTAAAATTGGGAATAATACCTTTAAAGACACGCTCAAACATTATGGTAATGTCATTGAAGAAACCAATGAAGGCTATAAATTAGAAAAAGGTGGTAATGTAATTGTAGAAGTAGAATGGTTAAATAAAAATGGAGAAAGTGGGCAACACTATGACATAAAAATCAAAGAAAAAGGTGATGCTGTTTTTATCGAGGTTAAATCCACAAAAGAATACGGAAAAGCTTGGTTTCAAATGTCAAGGGAGCAATGGAAGTTCATGAAAGAAAAAGGAGATAAATACTACATCTATAGAGTTTACGGTGCTGGAACAAAATATGCAAAAATAGAAAAGATCCCTGATCCGGCAAAACTTTGGAAGGAGGGGGATATAGATGCATATCCTATCGGTATTGAAATATAATTTTGCGCTCAAGCCTTGCCCTTCGGGTCTGCTAACAGGTGCGTATCCGACTTCCCTAACGCTCACCCAAACCCTTACGGGCTTCGTATACCCACGAGTCGTTATACGCCATGGACTGTGGTGACGAAAATGGAAGGTAAGTATCGCGCATATCAAGATATGCTTACCGAGAATGTTATTGATTTAGATTCCCTAATAGATTTATTTAATCCTTGTCTAGTAATGGTCTACGGTTCTGTTGTTACTGGAACTAAAATTAATAAAAGAAAAATACGTCCTGATGTAGATATTTTGATAGTTGTAGACAGATTAAAAGATATATCTAATCTTAAGAGAAGTT
>Ga0209410_1000062_pt1 | contig 40632 bp, 43 predicted proteins | sample Mar14436cmmetaG_FD_184135 | JGI IMG/M metagenome (GOLD analysis project Ga0209410, IMG submission 184135) | Marine hydrothermal vent microbial communities from Guaymas Basin, Gulf of California to study Microbial Dark Matter (Phase II) - Marker... ... | reverse complement strand
CAATGACGAAGATTTATAAACTATATGAGTATGATTATAACACAGGAGAAATCTCCTTAAAAAATAAGTTATGTCCTAGATGCGGCTCAATAATGGCACATCATTTAAAGCCTGTCGAGCGATGGCATTGCGGTAAATGTGGCTACACGATTTTCGTAACGTCAAAGGGTTCTAGGAAAGGTAAGAAATGACGATAGTCCTTGGAATAGAGTCTACGGCACATACATTTGGTGTGGGAATAGCGTCATCCGATGGAATTATTTTCGCAAATGTTAACGACACATATAGGCCTGCCTCTGGAGGCATCCATCCACGGGAAGCATCCGAGCATCACAGTAAATTTGCATCAGAACTCTTAAGAAAAGCCTTGAACGTTTCGGGTTTTTCTTTTAGTGACATTGATGGGATTGCTATAGCTCTTGGACCGGGACTTGGTCCCTGTCTACGTGTAGGAGCTACGCTTGCACGTTTTCTAGCTCTCTTACATAAAAAACCTCTCATCCCCGTGAATCATGCGATAGCACATATCGAGATAGCTAGACTTAACACAGGGTTTGAAGACCCTCTGGTTATATACGTTGCTGGAGGTAACACTATAATAACTACGTTCAAGGACAAAAAGTATAGGATATTTGGTGAGACGCTCGATATTCCCCTAGGTAATTGTTTAGACGTTTTTGCACGAGAGATAGGTCTAAGGTATCCTGGAGTTCCCAAGGTTGAACAAATTGCACAGAGGGGAAAAATGTATATTGAGATGCCTTATACCGTCAAGGGACAGGATTTGTCTTACTCTGGTCTTTTAACCTATGCACTAAAGCTGGTTAAAGAAGAGAAGTATAAGCTTGAAGACGTATGTTATAGTTTAGTGGAGACAGCATATTCTATGTTAGTTGAAGTTTCTGAAAGAGCGTTATCCTTCCTAAACAAAAAAGAAGTTTTGATAACTGGTGGACTCGCTAGGAGTAAGATTTTATCCGAGAAACTAAGCCTGATGGTTGCTGACCACGACTCAGTATTTAAACCCGTCTCTCCCGAATACGCTGGTGACAATGGTGCTATGATTGCATATACAGGAGCTTTAGCGTTGGACGCCGGAGTAAGTATACCTGTGGATGAAAGCTATGTGAGACCTTTATGGAGAATGGATGAAGTAGATATTCCATGGAGGAGAGAATAAACTCATTAATAGAGGAAATTAGAAATATTAAGAGAGACTTACAAATTGAGAGAGTCTTGGGTATTGGAGCTGAAGCAGTGATTGTACTATCAAGATGGATGGAGTTCCGCGTAGTTGCAAAGTATCGCTATTCAAAAAGATATAGAGATCCAAAACTTGATAAAATTCTGAGAAGGAAGAGAACAGTGAACGAAGCTAAAGTTTTAGTGGCATGCAAGAATAATGGTATCCCTGTGCCTTCACTCTTGTACTTGGACGATGAACAAAGCCTCCTTCTAATCGAGTACATTGAAGGTAAGAGAGTTCGAGATTTTGTCCCTAATAGAGAGAAAAATGCTTTGGAGAATCTCTTTATGAAGATAGGAGAATATGTTGGAATGATGCATGCATACAATATAATTCATGGCGATTTAACGTTATCCAATATTCTTTTGGTCGGCGACATGATGTTTTTTATCGACTTTGGTTTAAGCGAGTTTTCAAATGAGCTAGAGAAACAGGGAGTTGACGTGCATATACTGATGAGGGCTATTGAAAACATGTGGCCTCTACACTCTAGCAAGTTAATTGAACATTTCTTCAAAGGATATGAAAAAGTTAGGGGTTTGTGGACGACTAATAAGGTAAAGTTAAAGGTTACTGAAATTCGGAAAAGAGGAAGATATATCGCCGAGAGGAGAAAAGAATAAAGAGTGGGTTAATATACTCTAATGCTTTGCTTTAGAGTTGGATTCTAATGTCTCGATAGCTATATAAACGGAAAAGTTTTTAAAATATCTCACAATGGCTATAAGTTAGTAATTTGTTGAGTAGGTGTTATTAATGAGAAAATCTAAAGAGAAAGGTCAGTCTCACTCGACCCGTCCAGCAAGGGTAGGTGTACCTTCATGGGTTAGATACACGCCAACTGATGTTGAGGAGCTAGTCATTTCTCTCTATAAGAAAGGATATCCACCATCGATGATCGGAACTATTCTAAGAGATAGCTACGGTATCCCACTCGTAAAGATGGTAACCGGCAAGAAAATAATGAAAATACTGAAAGAACATGGAATACAACCTGAGATGCCCGAGGACTTATACAATCTGATTAAGAGAGCGGCAAGAGTTAGACGCCATCTTGAAGAGCATCCCAAGGATTATCATTCCAAGAGAGGACTACAGTTAATAGAAGCGAAGATATACAGACTGGCCAAGTATTACAAGAGAAAGGGAGTTTTACCCAAGGACTGGAAGTACAGACCGGAAAGGATATCAATATTTGCCTAGAAGTATTATAATAGCTTAATGAGTATTCCTGAAGGAGTTTAATGGAAGAAAAAAATAGCGATTACACGAAATTCCTAGATTTTCTTAGAGAAGAATCATCGTATTTTTCAGATTATCTGAAGAAAATTTCCTCTCCCATACTTCTTATATCTCACTATGATGCCGATGGATTATCCTCTTCATCACTATTTGTTTACCTTTTTCAAAAAATGAAATATTGTTTTCACTTGAAGATTACTGAAGAATTAACTAAGGATTATATAGAGAAAATCAAGGAATCACAATATGAAATCATCGTGTTTACTGATCTGGGCAGCGGACTTAACGATGAAATCTCAGAGATGCTATCTGAGAAAATTGTCTTTATACTTGATCACCATAAACCTTCAATATTTAAATTATCTAGAAGCGAGAAGTTCCATGAGATAAATCCTAATCTAATGGGAATTGATGGATCTAAAGAGATAAGCTCCTCGACATTAACGTACCTTTTCCTTAGAAACTTAGAGCATACTATTGTTAAACTATGTGGTATTGCTTTGGTTGGAGCTCTTGGTGATAGACAAGATGTTGGAAGAAGATACTCGCTAATAGGTCTCAACTCTTTAGTGGTAGAGGAGTCTAAGAAGTATAACATTATTACTGAAAAAATAGGACTAAGGCTTTTCGGCGTATCCTCTAGACCTATAGTTAAAGCACTTGAATATACTATGGATCCATTTATACCTGGTCTTTCAGGAAATGAAAGTGTTTGTATAAAGTTTTTGAAAGAAATAGGTATTAATCCCACCGAAGATGGAAAGTATCGACCCTTGAGTTCGTTAACTCCCTCTGAGACTAAGAAATTAGCTACAGAATTGGTAAAATATATGCTAGTAAATAAGATACCTGTACATGAGGCAGAGCGGATTTTCGGGACAAGATACTTTTTAACACTAGAACCTCCTAATAGTTCATTAAAGGATCTAAGGGAATTCGCTTACATGCTTAATGCCTGTGGTAGACTTGGTTACTATGGAACAGCTATTATGTTGTGCCTAGGTCATAGAGGGAAGGTGCTTGCAAGAGCATATGAACATGCCCAAGAATACAGGAAGATTCTTGCAAGAGTTATGTCTAGTATACGAGATTCCAAGGATATTACCAAAAAGGAGTTGAAAAATATCCTTTTTATAAATTTAAACCAGCTTGTAAATGAAAGAATTACTGGAGCGGTAGCATCTATTTTAGTTAACTCTCTATTGACTAAAACTAATAAGTATCTTCTAGTTGTCGCCTCACGGGTTGAGAATAAAATTAAGCTGTCTGTCAGAAAGCTTTCCAAGAATGTATCGGAAGAACTCCATATTGGAGAGATTCTAGAAAATATTTCAAGGAAATTTAATGGTATTGGAGGCGGACATAGAGATGCTGGCGGTGCTTTAATTGCAGAAGAGTTCTTAGAAAAATTTCTTGAAACATTGGATAATTCGCTCTGAAGAACATGTCACTATGCCATTTTTAACATTAAAAATCTGTATCAAAATGAAGAACGCCAAGGAGGTTGTAGGTGCTCTAAGCGTTGACGATAAGGTTGGTAAACCGTCGATATTGATAAAATCATATTTCGATGAACAGGGGTTCTACTATGAAATATCCTCGGAAGAGATAGATGTTGGGGCTATAAAAAATACCTTTAATGATATGCTAATTTGCTTAAGACCATTATTAGATTTCTGTACTGAGAAGTAAAATAGAAAAGTTTATATATGAGTTTTTATCATAGATACCGCAAAGTTTAAAAAGCTTTCGGGCTTGCTCTTTATGATTGATGATAAATTCGATAGAAGAAAGGTTGAAGATCTACTAGAAATGTATGAAAGTGTAATACTAAAGTGTCCACACTGTGGTAGCGATAAGTTGATCTACGACTATACTCGCGGAGAAATCGTATGTGCAGTCTGCGGATATGTTATTAGTGAGAGAGAAATCGATAGAGGCCCTGAATGGAGAGCATTCACTGCTGAAGAAAGGGAGAAAAGAAGTAGGGTAGGTGCACCGATATCGAGATATGGGCCTGATAGCCTATCCACTGATATTGATTGGAGAAGTAAGGATGCCGCGGGTAGAGAAATAGGTCTACGCAAAAAGATTGAAATGCTCAGACTAAGAAAATGGCATGTTAGGGCACGTGTTCAGTCCTCTCTCGAACGTAACTTAAGTCAGGCTGCTATAGAACTAGAGAGACTAGGAGCCCAGCTTGGACTCCCTAAAAGGGTACTAGAGAGAGCTTTAGAAATCTACAGGAAAGCACTTGAGACAAGCCTAGTACGTGGTCGTTCGATAGAATCAGTTATGGCTGCTGCGGTCTATGCAACCTGTAGAGAAATGAAGATACCTCGGACATTAGATGAAATCGCTAGATATACTAGGGCTGGTAGGAAAGATGTTGCTAGGTGTTACAGACTTCTAGTACGTGAAGCAGCTATTAAGGTGCCCCTACCTAACGCTATAGACTTCGTACCAAGGATAGGAGCAATACTAAATCTCAGCGCATCAACTATCAGAAAAGCAATAGATATACTTAAGCAGGCACAGAAAATGGGATTAACTGCCGGCAAGGATCCTGCCGGTTTAGCAGCTGCTGCGATATATATTGCTGCGATGATGCAAGGCGAGATGAGAACTCAAAAAGAAGTTGCTAGAGCGGCACAAGTAACCGAAGTTACCGTAAGAAACAGATACAAGGAACTTGTTAAAAAGCTAAATATCAAACTACCATTGAAAAAGAGCTAATTAGTCAATTTCTATTTTCTTTTTCGTTAACCTAACAAATACTGTCTTAACTCCGAGTCTACGAGCCCTTTTTCTTAACTCTTTATCGACTGTTGCTAGATAAGAGTCTTCTTTATCTGCTTTCAAAAGTAGAAAAACATCAACATCTTTCACATTTTCGGAAGATTCAACCTTAACTTTTCCCTCTGAAATGAGTTTCTCTAGATATTGTAGGACTATCCTAGCGGTTATCCCCCTCTCGCTTCTTTCATAAGATAGTTTTCTTATTTCACTTAGTACTACATCATACACTATCAACGTAGCGTCTCCGAGAATAGTTTTTATTTCAAAATAAGGATCTATACCAAGCTGCAAGGATAATATCAGAAAACTTGTGTCTAATATCACGCGTTTTGTTTCTTGAGGTTGTTTGTTGAGAAATTTCCTAGGTTTCATAAACTATTTCTCTGAGAATATGAGTAAAAGAGCTCTAAAAGTGTTGCTATTAGTTCTAACACTACTAGCCTTAACTAAAAAGGCTAATTGCTTAGAATATAATGTAAAGCTTTGGGTATTCCACAGAAAGAGCAGAAGATAATGCTAAGAAAAGTAATGGTTATGTAAAGTTTTAAATAACCAAACATAATCTAGAGATGATGGTTTGAACTATGCCATCAATGACATCCCCAGAAAAAGTTATCATCATGGGAGCTGCGGGAAGAGATTTCCATAACTTCAATACATTTTTCAGGGATAACGAAAAGTATAGGGTTGTAGCTTTCACGGCTGCTCAAATTCCTAACATTGACAACCGCAGGTACCCACCAGAGCTTGCAGGTAGATTATATCCAGAAGGTATACCTATTCTCTCAGAAGAGAAGCTTGAAGAATTAATAAAAGAAAATAATGTTGATTTAGTAGTGTTGGCGTACAGTGATCTCTTGAGTACAAAGGTTATTAAAATAATGAATAGTGTACTCGCGGCCGGCGCGGATTTTAGAATATTGGGACCTGAGCATACGATGATAAAATCATCTAAACCTGTTATAGCGGTTACAGCATCGAGAACAGGAGCCGGTAAAAGTACTGTATCCAGAAAAATCGCTTCAATACTTAAGGAGTATGGGTTAAAAGTTGGAGTAATCAGACACCCTATGCCATATGGAGACTTGCTTCAAGAAGCTGTTCAAAGATTTGAAACTATGGAAGACTTAGAAAGGTATAAGTGTACGATCGAGGAGAGAGAAGAATATGAACAACATATCAATGAGGGAAATATAGTATATGCTGGAGTAGATTATCAAAAAATCCTAAAATTAGCTGAGGAAGAATCCGAGATGATCTTGTGGGACGGGGGAAATAATGACTGGCCCTTTATAAAACCTGACCTCTACGTAACAGTTGTTGACCCACTACGTCCCGGGCATGAATTAGATTCTTTCCCTGGCACAGTAAATGTTATACTTGCAGATGTAGTAATTGTTAACAAGATCAACGCCGCAAAACAAGAAGATGTTAAGACGGTTATTGAAAATGTCAGGAAAATAAACAGCAAGGCGAAGATAATATTGGCTAGATCTGAGATTAGTGTAGATAAACCCGAGTTAATTAGAGGTAAACGGGTTCTTGTAGTTGAAGATGGTCCTACAGTTACTCATGGTCAGTTGGGATATGCTGCTGGATACATAGCAGCTAAACAATATAAGGCCAAGGAAATAATTGACCCAAGACCGTATGCTATAGGCTCCCTTAAAGAAACATATGTAAAGTATAGTCATATCGAGAATGTGTTACCCGCTATGGGATACGGCGAAACACAAATGAAAGAACTGGAAAGCACCATTAACAGAACCCCTGCAGATGTTGTCGTTCTTGGTACGCCATCGGATATAAGTAGATATCTAAATATAAACAAACCTGTAGTAAGGGTATTCTATGAGCTTAATGATGTCAGTAAGCCCGGTTTAAGGGATATAATATTAGACTTCTTGCATTCTCATAATCTAATCTAGAATGCCTCTTTTATGTTTTCCAATATTACTCGTATTGGTCTCGGGTCGCCTTGTCTTAGGAAAACTGCGGTTCCCTTTATACTATAGAGAAGAAAGTCTCTGTCGTCCTCTGTAAGCAATGCTATACTCTCAAGTTCTTTCACGTATTCGATCGGTCCCGGTAGGAAAAATAAAAAACCTGCTAGTTGATACAACTCGTACGGTATTTGACCTGGAAGTTGGTTAATGGACCAAAAACCATAACCAAACTTTCTGGTTTCTTGATATGCTCTGACAAGAATGTTTCTCGAGCTTAATGTGAAAATCCTATGAGCCTCATCTACTATAACTATCGTCTCAGTTTTATTCTGTACTCCTCTAGACTTCATAAAAGAATCTATCTGACTCAATAATACGAGCGTGGTAAAGATAGATAGCTCCCTATTCTGGATGGAAAAGAGTGAAACATCGACTGCATGTTTCTCAAGCAATACGGAGATATTAGTCGAGGGACTCTTGAAGAACTTTAAAACAGGGAAAACTTTAAAAAATAACTCTTTTATCAGAGGAGACACATCATAACTGTCCTTTAGATAGGATATAGCATTTTCAATCGATCTCTCTTCTATCGCCTTCACAAACGCCTGACGTAGGAAATACATTTGAAAATCTGTTAAGGTATAGACATCCCTAAAGATCGAGACCAGTTCACTTGCCCAGTCCATCGAGTCATAGCAGTAAGGTTCGAGTATATCTGGCACATTTTTTGCATCTATAACCTCCCCTTTAAGCACATTCTTGACGAAGAAAGCATGCTCACCGTGAGGATCTATAAAAATGGTCTTTGTACCCTGGCGTTTATTAATCCTGTATGCGAGACTTCTGGCTAACGTTGACTTGCCTGACCCTGTTGTACCAGTTATTATACCATGAGGATTTGGGAGAGAATCTATATCTAAATAAACATCTCTATTGAATTCATCTTTCCCGATTTTTATCCCTTTCTTACCTGTAGAAGGAGAAAGTATAGCAAACGGTGTGAGCGGAATTATGTCTCCCGTAAGACATAGAATATCCTTGTTTAAGAAACGCATGAGTTTATCTATCATCGAGATAATAAGTTGTAGAGTATTTAAGGAAGACTATTTTAACATCATATATGGAGTAAACTGATATAATGGTCTCCTCATCTTGAATCCTATTGAAGACAATATTTTCTTAAACTTTTCCATGTCATACTTGGATTTAACAAGGATAAATAATCTTATCTTATAGTAGTTTTCTCTCCTATTTAGTCTTCTTTTAGTAGTAGTGTACATCCTTTCAGCAGAAGATAAGAGAGATAATTTGTCAAGGGCTGTGGCGATTTCATATTTCCTGTAACTATTTTTCTCTATAAGCTCTGATATCTCTTCAGGTGCACTCTTTATCTCTAGTATTAGGACAAAATCGTCTAAATTGTTGATAAGGTTATAAATCCATCTAGATCTTCTAAAGATATCATTCAAAGAAGGAACTGTCTGGATCACCTCATTCTTATAGAGCTCTAATATTTTGGTTTTTAAACGAACTCTTCTTTCGGAGCTTTGGTAATCTTTTAGTAATAAGATATAAAGAAGCCAAGCTTGTACTACTATAATATCATAATAGTTTAGAGAAAACTTTATATAAAGGGATAATACTAAGAGAATCATTCCAGATAGCATAAAAAAGATCCTTATTTTCTGATTATCTGAGTCATTATCCAGATAATATATTTCGTTAAAATCCAAAGGCTCTACGATCCGACAAACGAGACCGAAACCCTCTAAATGCTTTATAACATATTCATAAGCCGCTTTTATTTTTGAGAAAACATTATCACTCTTTCCTGTTATATATGATATCTTTACATAGGCTGAGAGCTTATCTCTTCTCTTAGTGTATATTAAGTAACTAGTTATCTCGGGGTCTACTAGTAGACCGTCGATAAATAATTTTGAATGTCCATAAAACTGAATGGGAGAAAAATCCAAGATGTTATGACGAGAATCTTTGATCTCAATATAGGCAGAATATTTTGTCCTCTTTCCTATTCTTGTCACTTGTATACAACCTATATTTTTCGAAGGGAGTAGGGGCATTCCGAGAAGCCTTTCCCTAATTAGAACATAAGCTATTGGAAAGTGATATGAAATCATCAATATAAATAAAAAAACTTCCAGTATCCTATTGTTAACTAGTATAGATGAAATATACGCTATAAGGAGAATCACGACATATTTATTCATAATTCTCGTCCCTTATTCTTTCTAGAACTTTGTAATATTGGTGTATACGTTTTAACTTCCTTCTGAAATAGGCATTCCTTATGTTTTCCTCTTCGCTCTTTATTATAATCTTCCTTAAGACATTTTCTAACTCCATTATAATACTCCTTATTTCAGCCAAGAGTTCTCCCTGTTCATCTACCAAGCATGAATTTTCTAGATCACTTATCCTTTTTTCCAAACGCTTTTCAAGGAAGTTAATTCTTTGAATCAAAGGCATATTTGTAAAATAGAACCTGACAAGCTCAGAGTACTCTTGGTCACGTAATGCTTCATATCCTAAAACATCGCATAACAATTTTTCATCGATCTTCTGGTATCTAGTTTTATCTAGATAAATTATCTCATCAGAGCGAGGTAGATACTTCGCGTCAAAAAATGCACTAATAACCTTCTCTACTTTTTCCTTATCACCTTGAAACCAAGAAGGATAATAGAATAAGGATTCCTCCATTTGTAATACCTTCTCCTTGAGATCTTCATAGTACTTCACCATGTCTACATCTATTTGACATTTTCTTAAATGCTTCAACACTCTTCTTGAAATATAAAGTAAGTCTGGATAATACTTATCCAAGCCAAAGATAACTATACCTTGGAAAATCTTGTCTATTTCTTTCCTTTCATTAGATGATAGAAACTTGTCTAAATAGACGTAATCCAAGTATAAATTGTTTAACCATTTTTGATCTAAAACTATAGAATCTTGGAATGTTTTCTTCGCAGTTTCGTAGAGTTGTTTATTTTCTAAAAGTTTTATAAAACTCAAGATCTCAACTGGGGTTTTGTGCGACATGAAAAGTTTCACTTTTTTAATTTCATTTGAATAAATCCTTGTTAGGGAACTAGCATTTCTTTTGTTCGTCAGGTATAGAATTGTTGAAATGTATATTCTCATGAGACTTTCTCTAATTTCTTTAAAGCCAGTAGTCTTATAGGTGGATTCGATTAGTGTTTCCATCTTTAATAGAGTATTCAGAGATAAGATAATTCTTAGGTTATTTTCCTTAATACCCTGTACAGCTATCTCCCTAGCCGTTCTATAAAATTTATCCAGATCATCACCAGTTAAATGCTCTACAACCTCTAACGATGAAAGATTTTTATCGTTAATAATCCTTCTGTTAAATACTCTATAAAGAGATACAAGTTTACGGACATCACTAGTTTTCCTAATATCATTTCTTAGCTTCGTAAATATCGAATCCTCCAATGTATTTATTTTCTCTCTGCGGAATAGTATTTTTCCCTCACTATACTTAAGGTCGGGAAGGATTTTACAAGCTAGAATATACTTATATAGTCCTAGTTCAGCTAGATGCTTAGCTTTGTCTATTAGTTTTCTCCTACCTATTTTTCGTATATATAATTGAGGTCTCTTAAAGTAACATTCAGCCTCCTTTACTTTATTATACCTCTGATAAATGATATTCTTTGATAATATCCTCATCCTAGGAACCATCTTCTTCAAAGACTTACGTAGACGCATGCTTCCTAGGACATATGATTTACCCTTGAATACTGAAAGAGATACAGACTTCTTTAATTTATATACAAACCATCCCATAAAAACAGTACCGCTAACGTTTTTTGAGACAATGTTTAATGCCACAGCAATCGTTATTGCTTCTATTATCATTGTATAAGCTCTCACTATGAGTGACCATACTCTCCAAATGTTGGAAATAATTATGGATGATGAGGCAAATGAATCAACGTACCTCCACTCAGACGTATATGTTAGATATGAGTAATTCCAGCATCTCTTGGATGCAGGTATAATAACCGTTAGGTTAGCTGGAATTAAGCCAGAACCATTTTTGTAGGCAGCCGCTATGAGATACCATCTTGGAACACTATCTCTGTTGCATGCTAGTGGTTTAACTTCTTTGACCTTTGCATATGTAAGTCGCGTGTAGCTTGAGAAGACAAGGCTGGGATTATCTATCAGATCAGAAAAGTTGTCAACGGAATTGAACAACCTCTCATTTCTCTTCCACCATCTATTAAATCCTTCTATCGCATCTCTGGTTAACCTAAGACCCTCTGTGAAATTCGCATTTGAAAAATATCTTATGGGAAAAATACTGTAGTTTATGTATGTTGAGTTAGAATTCTCTATTATTACTATCGGTCTTTCGCCTAGCGAATATATCTCAACGTTCCTTCCCGGCAGAAGATTAATTCGATAATATAGTGACGATTGATTGGCTGAAAAGGTGATGTATGAAAAGCTCCTCTTAGTCTTGTAAATACCATAGACTAATCCTCCACACCCTCTAACTCTCGAATTATTGCAAGGTACTGGAAATATCTTCCAAGGATATATGTAAACCTTAGTCGTATTACCTTTACTAATATGTAAAGTAGATTTCGAACTGATGAAACCTGGTGGGCAGAGTTCTTTTGTACAAAGAGGAAAATATGCCCAGTAAATCAGCACTCCCTTAAGACTATACGAGCCCTCAGGTAGGCATACGGTTTTCTCTTTTGAGGAAGAAATATACGTTATAACGTATGTTTCTGTGATACTTTTGTGAGTTACAGTTGAGTTCCTTTCTAGAACTAGCGAAGCGATAGGGAAATACTTAGTACCTGTAGGATATTTAACGGAGAAATTTAGGTAACCTATTTTGTCACCGTCTAGTTTAGAAATTTTGTTCACGTACTCTCTCACGGGATTTTTCATATCTTTAAGAATGATGACTGCGAAAAAGGGAATGATATATCCTATGGATATACCTAGTATCATGAGAGAAATCCCTATCCTCCTTATCGAAGTAAGTGGGGTGAGGAGAGAGCCTATCCATATTAAGGGTATTGTGAGATAACCTGAGACTACCAGAAATATTTTGAACGCCCTAAGTATCAGTAGGAGAAATCCAAATCCTCTGACTCCATTTAGTAATAGGTTCATCACAGTGTTTTCTGCGACTGGAAAAGTGTCCAGTAGAAATATTGCTATCTCAGGAGAAGCAAAAATGGCTGTAATGCTGAATACTATATCTAATGAAACTATTGATGTAGAGGCTTTTATTAGCCCATTATAGAGAAGAATAGACTCGTTTTCCAGCTGGAAAATATATGGCAATACAACTTCAGCTTCAGTTAAACATTTCTGATTTTGATAATCAGTACAACCTTGGAGTATAACATTTGCTATCAGGTATACTGAAATTAGGGCGAGTACAGAAAGATACATCTTTTTAAACATGAGATTGAAAGCTTTCTTCCTAAGACCTAAACTCCAATAATAGAGAAAAAATGCCAGCGCTAATACAGCTTCGATGGACAAAGAAAACAGTATAAAGTATTGGTGATCTCTTATCAGAAGGGTTGTATCCACGTGTATATACCACCTAGAGCTATCGAAAATCCTACCAAAATAATCCCTGCAAGTACTGAGGCAAAGGTAGCTTTTATCACAAAATCAAGCATTATCCATGCTACTTTTGCGACTTTATCTATAATAGTTCTCCATTCGAGAACATTTATTGATCTCAAAAGATACTCGATATCACTTCTAGGAGGTTCCAAGCCTTGGTTCCTGAGACTTGCCTGCGTTGAAAGTGCAAAATCTCCTATTACAAAGAGAAGTGATCCAATAACTATGTAGATAGAAAGTAGCGTCGAACCTATTTTCCTGAAATGAGGAATAGGAGTTAATAGTGTCCCAAAGAACAGAATATAATCCATAAGAGTAATGAAGACCCTTGAAAAAATTGTCAAAGCCATCGTAACCGTTGCAACAATATTCAGTTCGTAGACCGCCCACTCAGTAGCAGATCCTATAACTTGACTTAGTGAAGATACGAAGGGTGTTAGTGCTATTACGGTGCGTGTCATAGCAATATAGGTTATCCAAGCCACGGCGTACTCATGTAGGCTGGAGAAGTAGTCGGTAATATTCTCTAAGGAACGTGAAGATGGGATAGTAGATATCCCTACACTACCTCCTAAAATATTGTTTATCACATTTGAAGAAAAAGCGAATATTGCCTTAACAAGAAGGAACATAACAATCATATTCACAAGTGTTTCCAGGTAGTACACACTTCGTTCTCTTCTTCCTATAACCCAAGAATACACAGCATAACTTAAATAACAGAGGCTTGCTATAGCGATTAACATTATTTCCATCTATATTTCACGCTCCAATATTCTTATTATAAGTTGAAAACTTTCGTTCACCATAGATTCCATAATTTTTGCAATTTCGTTTACTTCCGCGATATTATACATCTTCAGTATCTCTATAACAACAAAGATTATGGGTATGATAGCTAATACCTCTGCAGCACTTTCAAAGGTTCTGAGAGCTGTTACCCTACCTATAGCTCCACCAGTAGTCCAGTTTATTAACCCTTTAGCTATGAGAAGTACAAAGCCGAGGATTCCTAAACCGAGACTTATAGAAAATATTAGGCTAACAATAAGCTTGATCGGTCTTATAATGGGGTATATATACTTATCATATTCGCTACTCTCTGAATAGACATTGTTCACTAACAACATCATAGATAATATTATAATTGTTAATATTCCTCTTCTCGTAAACATACCTCTCAAATGATAATAATAAATACATTTTTAAGCGAAAACGTCTGCGAGCAACTACTGTATTTACATACTTCCTCCACGAATGAAGCTTTGAGATATTATTTCACCGTAACAACTAAATTATTTATAGAATAATCGTGAGGTTATAATCGTGGAAGTATGGATCAATTATATCCCTAGATTTAGTAACTCACTCTACTTTTCTAATAGACTACGGATACTTGATAATCCTTTAATTAGACTAAAGACAGAATATTACCATATTCTGATAGATGCCTTATTAAAAGATAAGGTTATAGGATATATGGGTCAACGTATACTGCTAGAAATAGTTCCAGAAGACAAAACCATGATAGATCTTAAATATTTAGAGGCTATATCGCCTAATTCCTTAATTCCAATATTTAGACAACTTAGACGATATTTTAGAGCTGAGGGTAAGCCAAGTTTGTATAATCCCCTCATTCCAGGTCTATTTCATACTTCGGTTATACCAGTACTTTTCTCAGTTCTTTCGAATAGAGACGGGTTAGGTCTAGGTATAAAAAACGTCATATTGGATAATGCCGAAATTTTTTCTTTTGAGGAATTGTTACTAATAAGATATGCAAGTTCTCTTCTGGGCGCAACGCTTATACTTGTGGTTAACCATCCAAGGCCGGATATCATCTCGCTTGCAGAAAAGATCGTTCTATCACCTTCGTTCTCACTTAAGACTTTATCAAGAATCATAGGAATCGATATACATGAATTGTATAGTGGGTTGAAGATACATTGTACTGAGAACGGAGTCCTTGCTATCTCAAGAGAAGAAGAATATAGACCTGTTCCACCATTAACAAAAATGCCGAAAGATTTAGATTACGTAGATATTGTTTTTGGGGATAAAAAGGATATGGTTTATGACTTAATATCAGAGATCTATGAGAGTGGATCGATGATAGGCTGGTCGTCCCTTAACGAACTCCTTAGAACACGAAACATACCTCTTAGCATTTATAATAAGTTAGTAAAGTATGGTTTCATAGAAGAGTTGAAAAGCAGCACAGGTTTTCAGGTGTTTCTGACCTCAAAGTCCAGACTAATGCTTGAAAAATTCTATAAAACACAGTACTATAGACATAAGACCTAGGTCGGATGACCTCTACTCATTAAACTTCCTATAAAGTGGAAGCTAGACTACAATTTTTAACTATTGCATTTTTTACGATTAGACACTTACATTATTCAGATTAATATTCTAGAGAACGTCTAAGATAGTCCGGCATTTCGAAATCTTCGCCTCCAGAGTAAAATTTCTGTAATTCTATATATACCCTATCAAATCCCTCCATTTTCTTAGAGGAAGCGGGTATGATTGTGAAATAGTTCAAAAAGTCCTCGAGAACGACCGCTAAATCACGTGAGAGTATTCGCTCAGAACCCTCCAATTCCTTCTCCAAATCTTCTTTCAAATTTTGTGGATCTTCTATCCACTTAGTTACATTTTCTATATCTATACTTGATAAGAGATCTATCTTATTTAGTAGTAAATAAAGAGGAAGTTTGAACCTGTAATATATTGAGGCTGCCAAAAATAGTTGCGATAATAAACCAGAAGGACGGTTAGCCAATACTGCGTCAACCAAGAAGACAATCACGCATCTCTCTCCGCAAAGATTCTTGACTATAGCTTCTCCAGTTCGACGAAACGCAAAAACTTCCATTTGACCAGGAGTGTCAATGAGAACGTAACCATCATCAAACTCGTTTATTTCATCCTTTAATTTATCTAGATGAGATAACATCAAATCTACCGAAGCGATTATTGCTCCATTTGGACCAAGGTTGTACTTCTCCATAACAGAACTCGCGTCAACATATACCCTTACATCCACATCTGGAGTATAGGGTAGGTATACAGCCGCAGGATCAAGATTTACCAGTAATGAAGAACCAGATTCATTAATCAGCCATTCAGAAAAACTCGCTGAGAACGTTGACTTTCCGGAACCAGCTGGACCTAAGATATAGACTATAAGTCTCATCGTTACTCCTCTTTACCCATCCACCAATCCAAATATTCTCTTGCTTTACTCTTTTTCTCTTCTTGTCTTGACTCAAAGATTATCTTCTCCCTGATCTCGTCTAACTGCTCTCTAGTTAACATTATTCCGCAACTAGTGCAAACCCAGACTTTAAGATTCTTTTGATAGATCATTTTACCTCCACATTCAGGGCACCTAGGCATCATCCTCACCCTCTAATATTTCTAAAATGTTGTAGATAAATTCACTATCTATGCTATCTTCATATTCTTGAAGACTCCTGGGATTTCGTTTTTTCATTTCCTTTATAAATTCCTTAATTCTCTTACCCTCCCTTATCTCTATCTCCTTGAGCATTCTTTTAAGAAAAGATTTCTCGAAATACCCATAGCTTTTCACGCAGGGTGGATACCTACCTATAAGCTTTCCTATCTTGACCATCGCTAAACATGTCCTAGGATTTCTTTCTTGAGGACATACTTCCTTACAGTGACTTAAAGCATACTCATATAGTAGCTCGAGATCCTCCTTTCTGACACATATCTCTTTCATCCTATCTCACTTTTTAATACGCGAACCATCTAATCTCGGAAATATCTGATTACAAACTATAGTTTTATTTAAAAAGGGCAGAAAACAACTATATATTTTTGCGTATTCGAGCATAAATTATGTTTTGGACGCCTATCCATTATGCATGACCACTTGGAAACCTAGCTATATTTAGCTACTGTTAATCTCTAGTTTGGCTGCTTGATAAAGCCAAAATAAAGATATTGAACAAGATATCTTATATATGAAATAAAAATCATTTTTGTCCTATACTCTGAAATACCTTCTTAATAGCTTCTCGTGGATTCTTGGATCTCGTAATATATCTTCCTATTACTAGTATGTCCGCCCCGGCTTCAATAAAGGTGGGTGCAGTTTTATCTGTTATTCCACCAGCAACAGCTATTTTTGAACCAACTTTATCTTTTAGGTATTTAATTATCTCTCTAATATCGCCCGTATCCCAGCATCTACTTATCTCGACGTCAATACCTCTATGGATACATAAGATATCAGGCTTCAGGCCATCTATCTTTCTCAGAAATGCTTCTAGATCTTTAACCTCTATTAAATCAACTATTGTTCTAGCACCAAATTTTCTAGAAACATCTATTACCTTTCTGATAGTTTCTCTACTTGCCACTCCCAATACTGTAGTGTAATCTGCACCATTCTTAAATGCGAGCTCCGCTTCGATATCTCCCACATCCATAATCTTCATATCAGCAATAAGTTCAACACCTGGGCAGAGTTCCCTGAGCTTTCGTAGGATCGATACACCCGACGCCTTTATCAACGGAGTACCTGCTTCCAGCATTACGTTGTCCATGTTACATATTTTTGATGCCATCTTTATCGCGTTCTTCTCATCTGTGAAGTCTAATGCTACCTGGATCTTAATCATTCTCCATCACTACCTATATATTAAAGTAAAGTATGTATTAAGGATTATTACATGAGAACATCGTCTTCTTTGTATGAGTTAAAAATTAACATAGCCGATGATAAAAAGAATTATATATAGTTTTATAATTTTTGAGTTGAGATATAGTTTTCCACTAGTATAGCAGGGATATGCATGAGTAATAACGGCAACATAGAAAGTATTAGAGAAAAGCTCAACCAGCTCAGACAAAAACTGCAAGAAAAGGAAGAGGAAGAAAAGATTGTTAGATCGAGAAGAGATGAATTAAACAGTCAGGTCAAGAAAATTTCTGCAGAAGTTAGAGCACTAAAAGATAAATATTTTGAAGTGAGAGAGCAGCTAAATAAAATAAGAGCAGAGAAAAATGAAATGTTCGGAAAGATAAAGGCTCTTAACGAGGAAAAGAAGAAGCTTATTAAAGAAATTAGAGATCTTAAAAAGCAACACAATGAGGCAAAAGAGAACTTGAGAAGTATTAAGGAAACCGTTGACAGAAATGTTCAGAGGATGAATCCTGAGGAAATAAAGAGTAAGATAATGGAACTTGAATGGGAATATCAGACCAAAACACTAACACTTGAAGAAGAAAAGTATTATATGGATAGAATCAAGAACTTGGAGATGCTCTATCTAAAGGTAAAAATGTACAACGATGCTAGAGAAAAGATCAGTTTAATAAGAAGTAAAATGTCAGAGAACTTTAAGAGAATAGAAGAAATAAATAGGCAACTTGAACCACTCTTAGAGGATTATGTAAGGAGAAAAAAAGAAGTTAATAAGCTGAGAACAGAGAGAGATAATCTAAGAGGACAGATAGAAAAGCTCCTTAAGGAAAAAGAGGAAATAAGACAAGAAGCCAATTCTTACCATGAAAGGCTACTGAACATAGCTCAAGAAAAGAAAGAGATAAAGGATGAGCTAGAGAGAGTAGTTCTACTCTTAAAGGCACAGGAGCTCTCCCGCAAGATTGAACAGAGAAGAAAAAGACTATATTCAAGAGCGCAATTAATCTATGAGAAGTATAAGCGCGGAGAGAAACTAACGCTTGAAGAGTTCAAAATACTCATGGAGTTTAATATGATACCTAAATAACTCCATAAATTATTTTTGAATAATTTACTATCAGTAAAGACTTGAAATTCATTCTGTAACATACTCAATTACTGTAAAATGAATACTAGCATGAGATAGACGCCTAGAAATCACGAAGAATTTATAAATTAGTATATCATAGTCACACTACCAAGACCACGTAAGTAATAAATAAAATAAATAGTGTCTGCTATACATTTTATGGGTGTAAATAGTATTGGAGAACAACAAGACTCTTCTAGTGCTTTGTGTTGATAGAGATGATGACATTGGAAGGTATCTTAGTATAAGGACTCCTATAATAGGTGAAAAAAACGTTTTGGACGCAGCTATTAAGTATGCTACGATAAACCCTGAAGACTCGGATGCAAATGCTATGTTCGCCGCCATACAGACTTATAGGGAACTTAAGAAGATGAGGAAGAATAACGTAGAAGTAGCGGTTATAGCAGGGCTTCCTGAAGAAGGTATTAAAGGTGATATAAAATTGTTAAAGGAGTTCGATTCAATAATCTCTAAAAAAACTATCGAAGGAGTAATATTGGTATCCGATGGTCCTACAGACGAACAAGTTATACCCCTTATACAATCAAGAGCTCCCATTGTTTCGGTGAGGAGAGTTATTGTACAGCAATCTAGGGGTATAGAAGAATCATTCGTATTAGTTCTCAGATATATGAGGCGCTTGGTTGAAGACGAAAGGTACAGAAGATACACTTTGGGTATCCCTGGAATATTCGTGATGCTCTACGTCATACTCTCGCATTCTATGCCAAACTATGTATGGCCTCTGCTCATCTTCTTCTTCGGAACAACTCTGTTTTTCAAAGGGTTTTCTCTGGACGAAAGTTTAAAGAGGATATACTCAACATCACCTACATTTTTTTCCTCATTTATAATATCCTTACTTCTCATATTTTTAGCAATCATAGGAGGAATAAATTATGTCACTAGTATACCAAGTGTCCAATACGAGGAAGCCTTAGGATACTTTCTCCTAGCCACAATCGGAGGCCAAATTTTCGTAGCAGATTTGATTATCGTTGCGGTTGCAATTCCTTTAGCAGGAAGAATCGTCGATAATGTAATACATGGAAGAGAAGTGAGAATAAGCGATTATGGTCTCCTTGTATTTGTAGTAATCTCTAGGCAAATACTCATCGAAATTAGTAAAATAATGGTTGGTAAAGGAAACATCATAAATCTCCTTTACTGGACATTTGCTGTTATATTTGTGATGATATTTGAGACTGCTTTAACGGTTTTTATGAGACAAAGAGGCTCAGAGACGGCTTCATAAGATGAGAAGAGTATATGATATAATTGTTTCAGGAGACAGATATCAACTGTATTTTTATGAAATAGTATCCCTTCTTAGAGCATACTCCATAGATTTTAAAATTATTAAATCTTTTTTCAAGGTTCTCAGAATAGAAACAGGATGTTGTCCGCAGGAACTAGTGAGTATACTATTAGGGGCTTCATCAGTACAACGTATACTCATTGAAAAGACAGTGGTTGATACTCTTCAAGACTTGAAGAGAGTATTACCCTCTTTGGAATGGGATGAGCTTAGGGAGACTCCTTTTAAAGTTTCCACGCTAAAAATAGGTGAAAGAAAAGGCAACGTAAGATTATCCTCTATTATACCTTTGGTTGTCAAAAGTATAATGAATAAGTTGAATGATCAAGTACGAATTGATATAAAGTACCCGAAAGCGAGGGTAGTTATAGTATCTCTGTCCTCTAGCAAGGTACTTGTTGGGGTGGAAATGTTAAGTTTGAGAGGAGATCGATTTAGGTTTAGGGACCCGAAAATGAAAATCTTTAAGCACCCAAGCATGCTAACTACTAGAGACGCGAGATTACTTTACAATTTGGCTTTAGTCAAGTCTCCTAAGGATACGAAATTTCTAGATCCTTTCTGTGGTACAGGAAGTATCCTTATCGAAAGTGCAATTGAAGGATCATATTCTATTGGAGTTGAAATTAGGAGGGATTTGATTAAAGGAGCTAAAAATAATATTAAAGAATTCAGCGTCTATGGGAATATTGATTTAATACATGCTGATTCTACACTTCTTCCTCTTAGAAGAAACTCTTTCGAGAGTGTGGGCACCGATCCGCCATATGGCAGATTATCATCTACATATAGAAGAGAAAATTGTGAACTTTTAGAAAAATTCATAAGGGAGGCAACTCGGGTTCTTAAAAGAAAAGGTAAGATTGTGATAATGTATAATTATAAGTACAGAAGATGTATTTTAGAAGAATTTAGAAAAAGGAGAATCAAAGTAGATGAAGAATACTCGTTTATTGTTCATAATGGATTAACCAGGATAGTGATAATGGCGAGAATAAATGATTGAATTGTTCTTTTTGGGAACGGGGGCTACATTACCGCTTCGTAATGAGGGAATGCCCTGTATTATTCTCAGAAGAAAAGGTAGGATATTCATTTTTGATTTTGGCGAGGGATGCCAAGTAGAGTATTTTAAAAACGGGCTGAACGTGAACAAACCCGCTCAGATATTCATAACTCATATGCATGGAGATCACTTTTTGGGACTGGCACCGTTTCTTCAGACACTATCCTTGCAGGGCAGGAAGAAAGAGATTGAGATATTCGGACCAAAGGGAATAGTTGAACATTTAATAAATACCATCAATATGGATGCTTTAAAGTATCCAATAAGGATAAATGAAATAAAGAATAGTGGAATCCTCATTGAAACTAAGGAATATTGGATAGAGTGTATTCGTGCACAACACACGGTAGAAGCCTACTCATTCATATTTAATGAAAAAAGAAGACCTGGAAAGTTTGATGTTGAAAAAGCTAAAAAATTGGGTATTCCGGAAGGACCTATCAGGAAAAGATTGCAAGAAGGTCACGTGGTTAAGCTGGGAAATAGATTTATATTCCCTGAAGATGTTCTGGGAGAACCGAGAAGAGGAGCTAAGATATCTTATAGTGGAGATACACGTTTTAATGAAGACTTCATAAGAAAGGCTCTAGACTCTGATATCCTGATTCATGAATCGACATTCTCTATAGAAGATTCTGACGAAGCAGTGCTTACAGGACATTCAACCACTGAGGATGCAGCAAACGCTGCGAGACTTTCCAAGAGTAAAGTTCTTTTTCTGACACATATCAGTTCACGTTACAACAATAAACGTAAACTATTAGAAGAAGCTAGAAGCATATTTAGAAGAACATATTTAGCTAGAAGGAACATGAGAGTGGTTGTTTTCACGGAGAACGAATATACGAGTCTCCATATATACGGTTAGAAAATTTCATGGATCATCAGGTGGTTTGACTTTTTCGATCGGTTTACCGTCCTTAGTTCTCGGTGTAAGCCATCTTATGAGCTTATTAGGATCACTAGTCTCAATCTCCACAACTATCGCCCCGAGAGGACTCTCGCCAAACTCAAAGCTTGCAAAGCTCAGTCTTCCCACATATGCTACTTGTTTATTAAGATAAAATACTACACTTCTCTCACTCTTTCCCCGCTTAATATACTGTCGAGCCGCGTCTAAGACTTTCTCCCTCCTCAATGCATGATATAATTTCTCCAATGCTCTATGACCCATACTAGTTCCTATCACTACTTTTTGCTCACCGACTTTTTTCACTTCAATATTTTCAAGATTGAAAAAGTTATTGATGCATTTAATGACCCTCTCCTCGTCCTCTGTAGGATATATTATGGCTCTAACCTTTATCTTCACTTTCTATCAACTCCTTCAATTTTTTGAAAACCAATTTATAGAACGCTTCTCTGCTTATATTTTCGTTAACCAACATGACATCCGCTAACGCTATCACATTACCTATCCCTATTTTCAATTCTCTTCGATCTCTTTCGACGAATTCCTCCCAACTTTGTGGGTCATCCTCCCTTCTCCTCTTAAGAAGTCTGTGGAACCTTGTCTGCGGGGATGCATGTACTGCCACGATTATGACGTTAGAAAAAATCTTTCTAAAATATTCAACCTCGTTCAGACTTCTAACTCCATCGATCATAATAAGCCTTGACCTGTCTCTGGCTATTTTTTCCGATATTCTCTTAGCAATGATCTCGTCACCGAAAGTTCTTCTCAATTCCAAGGCAATCTTACCTAGAACCTTATCTTCAGGGGCTAAACCTCTTTTCTCAGCTTCTTCTCTAACCACATCACCCATCACATATACGGGAATGGATAAAGAACACGCAGCTTCGATAAAAATCGATTTACCAGCGCCTGGCATTCCTGTAACCAGTAGAACAGATTTATCTATACGCATATTGATCAGGCGTTAAACTGCTTTTGTTTTATAAATATTATCTACTACCTTGGTAGAAAACTATATTGATTAATTCATATTTCATTTTTGCGACAAAATATGAAACCATTAGTCGTTGCTGTGATAGGAACTGGAAGATGGGGAATTAATCATGTCAGAGTACTTTCCACATTAAAAACTTCTAAGGATATCTCTGACGATTTTTATGTAGATAGGCTTGTTATTGTAGATAAAAATGTAGAGAGGTTAAAGTTTGTTGCCTCGAAATACATAGTAGATGGTTACTATAACGATATAGAGCAGATGCTTAAGAAAGAAAACATTGATGCTACATTCATCATCGTTCCAACAATATACCATCATATAGTTGCTGAAAAAGTGCTTCCATACTCACATATCTTCATAGAAAAACCCATAGCATCAACCCTTGAAAATGCACAAAGAATACTAGATCTTTCTAAAAGCTATAATAGGATTGTTGCCGTGGGGCATATAGAACGTTTTAACCCAGTGGTCATAGCAGTAAAAGATTACTTGAAGAAAATTAATGAAAAAATAGTCCATATCCTTGGATTACGTATAGGACCGGGACCAGTAGGAGGGAAAACCGAGAATCTCGGAGTAGCTCACGATCTTCTCATTCATGATATCGACATCACAAATATGTTGCTTAACTCCGTTCCCACCAGTGTATTTGCTAGGATAGGGTTCAGTGAGAACTTCCCGTACGAGACAGAAATAGATGCAATCTATGAATATAGCAACAATGATGATGTATTCGCTTACTTGAGAACTAGCTGGAAGACAGGGCCAAAACTCAAGAAGAGATATATGACTATACAGACCTTTACTAATGTTATATCCTTCGATTATATCGCTCAGACAATTACCATGGAAAGAGGATTAAAAGACCATAAGTCATCCGGTGAATATATAGATGTAATTTCAAGTTACACCTCAAGAAACATCGAGAATATCTCGCTAGTCAGTGGAAGAAAATACGAGCCATTACTATTAGAGATAAAATCATTTCTTGAGAGCGTAGTAGACAATAAGGAACCTTTAGTTAGCGCGGAGACTGGATTTACAGCTCTAAAGTGTATTTTAGCAGCACTTGAATCCGCAAAGAAAAAGAAGATGGTTGAGATAAGCTAGCTTAATTACCTACCCTATCCACAAAAAACCTTGGATGTAGAACTGTTCTAAATCCCTTGGGATCAAAATGAGTCCTGGAGGCTGTAGGATCATACCTCTTCAAGCAAGTGACATACTTTCTCGGTGACAGTTCTCTACTCATCCCATATCTTTTGGAGATCACATCACTTTTATAATAAAATCTAGGAGCTTCTACTTCTTCCATAATCACCTCTAAAATTCTAAGGCCTCTACCGTCAAAATATCTGCGTTTAGCATAGGAGTTATATATATGCTCTACAAAACTCTTATTCCACATCTTACCCACCCACAGAGGTCCTGAAAACTCAATATCTTGCTTACATATAGGACAATACAATCTTCTATTTTCAATATTTTTTACTATACCTCTATATAGGCAATTTCGGCAGTAGATAAGATAACCTAACATACTTTTCTCGTTTTTTGATGCAACACCAGGGGAGTCAATTACCTGGACACACACTCTAAAGTAATGATCAGTAGCATGAACAAAAAGTGGTTTAATACCCTTTCTAAGCCTAGCAGCTTCACGTGAGAAATATCCCAAGAGTATTCTCATGCCTATTTCTTTTCCAAACTCGGTACGAAGCGATCTCGCGAAGTATCTTCTCCAAGCTACATTAGGATATATCCCTAAAAGAGGAGGTAGATCGGTCGCGGTTGCACATATCATTCCCTTATGTTTAACTCTTTTTAGGGCGGAAACAATGAAATAGGCCGGCGAACCGAAAGGATCTAGATCTATGACATCGATCCTCTCAGGGAATCTATACATTAGAGCATTAGCGTCGTCATTAAAACACTCAACCCTCTCAGTTAAATCATTGATTCGTATATTACTTTCAATCAATTTAAATGCGTACCTATTAAGATCATTTAAATAAACTTTAGAAACACATTTTACTTCCTTAGCATACCTTAATCCTCTAACACCAGTCGCGCTTAAAGGCTCCATAATAGTTATGTTCTTTTTAGAAGTAAAATTACAATATGCTTCAATTAATGCCACTCCTATATCTCTTGATAATCTCATTCGAGGATTGTAAAATACGGGAGCCCAAGCAGGTTCTATATGAGAGCCTCTCCTATATTTCTCTAAGTTGGGAGCAAGAAATGTTATTAACCCCTCTTTGTACTTAATTAAGTCCCCCACAAGAACACTTTTAGTTTTGTGGTTTCGCTAATATTTCCTTGATGATATCTTCGTCTTCTTTTTCAATTTTCTCAGTAGGTATTAAGACAATATTCTCATTTAGCATTTCAAAGCTTGACTCCTTGTCATGCACTAAAAATACAGCCTTTGAACCGGTAATATTAGCTAGTAGGAATACTAGTCTATTTTCCTCCTTATCTAGATCCTTGAGACTTATCTTTTTTATCATGACACGACTTCTCTCATAATCCTTTGTAGATGCTAGTTTAAATGGTGTTCTCTTAAATATGAAATTAAGGAAGCCAAGTCTATCAAAGATATCTAGCATTTTCAGCAAGGCTTTATCTCGAACACTTCTTTTATCCCTACGTTCAATGTTTCCAGAAATGTTCTTAATAACGAGCTCCCGAATACCTCTTACAGACAAACGTTCAAAAATTTCATCTCCAAGTATTTTTTCGATCTTCATTGCCATAGCAAGAGTTACATTCACATCTCCTCTTTCATAAGCAAAAACTGTACGTCGACTCGCACCAAGCTTGTATGCAATATCTCCTAGGCTCAGACCCAATTCCTCCCTTTTCCTTCTTAACCTCTCCGAATCGAGTTTTACGTATACACCACCTTTTGAGACAAATACTAATGGTATATCCTCGCCTCTTATCATATCATAGAATGTTTCTTCTGTAACTAACGGTATGCCTCTCTTGCTTAGAACAATTCCATCCTCAAGCTCCTTATCTTTGGTCTTATCTCCTATCACTATAGGAGTAACATTAAATACCCTGAACATTTTCTTAAGATCGTCTAAAAAGCCCTGCTTCAGTTTATCAAGCTCCTCTATTCTCTTTATCATAAGCATATCTTCTGTATCTGGCATATAAGCAAACATATCGAAACAGTATCCACTACTTTGATTCCTGATTACCTTATATCCTTTAACACTTAGCGCTTCAGCTATTTCGTCCATAACCGTTAATGTCTTTTTCTTTTTTGAAAATAAATATCTTAAAATCTTTATATAAATCTTATATTCAGGATTCCGGATAGTGTTATACTCTTCTGCCAACTACGAATGCATGCGCTATATCATACGGCTCTAGATGTAATACTTCTTCTATTTTAATACCGCCCCTTTCTAGATCCTTGATTTCTCTCTTATATGTCTCAGAAGGTTTGCGAGTGACGTCTATGCTCATTGCCTTTATAGCCTGCATAACCCATCCGTCATCTTTGAGAAATACATTGGCGTTATCGACAACAATTTTGCTTTGGAAAGGTTGTGCTATATCAGCATAGATTATGTCAACTTGCTCCAAAAGGTAATTGTACTTTGTTGGAAAACGAGCATCAGCAAGTATAGGAATGATGTTCCTCCGATACTTTACGCATTTCTCAATGAACTCTCTCATAACTCTAGGAGAAAACTCTACTCCAAACAATAGACCTTCCTTTCCTATTATGTCAGAGACATGGCTAGGCGTTGTACCAGATGCAGCACCTAAGTAGAGTACCTTGCTACCTTTCCTCAAAGGAAAAGTTTTTAAACCCTTCAAGATGGCACCTGCTAACTTACTCCTGTAAGGATTCCAAAGTCTGTATTCTACTCCATTATAACTAATAAGCTGTTCTCCATAAACCTTCACACCTGGTACAAGATTCATAGTAGCTAACCTCTTCGAACCATCCTCGAATATAGCCCAATATATACCCACAAATTTTTCATGCGGCTTAACATCTACAACCTCGATCATTTACATCACCTGCTCCTATGTTTTTTCTTACCTTTCCTTCTAAAACCTTTACCCTTCCTCTCTCTTTTCACTTCAACTTTTCTCTTGGGAGGTTTAGCATATAGTTCTTTTATTTCTTTTATCCTCGCCTCTAGCTCCTCTTTTAGCTCGTCAGCTTTATACTCGCCTGTGAAAGCATCTATCCTTGCGGCTATCGCAAGCTTAGCTGCCAAAGCTCTAGCTATTTTACCTCTCTGCCATCTAGGAGATCTATAGATATCTGGGTATTGGAATATTACACCATGCTTAGGAGGCTTACCTCCCGTTCTAAGAGCCCTGAATAGCGCTTTTTCGGCACCTAGAACCTGGATAGTGCTAGCAGGCAGTATCGCTAATTTCGATAATCCACCAGCGAGAGATATTAGTCTCGCACCAAGTAAGGAACCCACTAGTCCTCTGATATTTGGAGCCACCTCTAACATTGCTTCATCGATATATTTTTCTAATTTCCGTCTCAGTCCATATAGTCTTATGATAATGTCGGAGATTCCCCTTATTGCTTCAAGATCAAATTCCGTCACTTCAGCACCCATACTTTTCTCAGCAGCTTCCACTAATTTTTCGAATATCTCATCACTTATCTCGAGGGCAGACAATTTCTCCTTAGTGAAATTACTCCTATCTCCCAGATCATTGACTAATCTAGCATACGTTTCATGCTCCTCGACTATCTCATTCAATTCGGGGAAGTGCAAGCTATACCACTCGCGAAGTCTAGACGCAAAAAGATTTATTGTCTTGTTAACGTCATCCAAGGCATTTATCGCTTGAGCTATGAATAAATCTCTTTTCTCAGCGGCCTTCCTCACTTTGTGCCTAGTAATAGTACAAGCTACACTATAGAGTTCATTCTTATACTGAGCGTATGATATTTTTAGCATTCTCAGATACTCTTCCAAATTTGTTCTAAAATCTTTAAATACTTCATGACCAGGCTCAACTTTTACCTCGATTTCGGGAAATACCGTCTTTAGACACTGAGCTAAAGCCTCATTCTCTACTACAAGTACTGTGATTTCATCTATATGCTTACTCAAAAAATCCTTTAATATAGGCGGAAGCTCTCCAGATTCTATCATCAAGATATTATTTACCTTCTCATCAGGCTCCGAATCCCATCTTCTAAACGCTAGAATTTTCCTTTTATCCTCAAGTAAGAGAGGACCTGTGACGGACAATATTAGATACATTTGGCTATCAACCTCTACTTAGAATATTTGAACTTATTATATATAAACCAATTTGAAAATATTCTGAAGACGACATGTGCACGAAACCTTAGTCATTTTCCTTATGATGAACCTGAGAAAGCAGCATTATACAAATGATAAATTAGATTTTATGAATTTTACATTGTTAAACAATTCCTAATACAAAGCTTACTATATTGATTAATAAAAATAAAACTATTACCTAACTAAGTTAAACTTAAAATACAATAAATATTGATATTATAGTAGATTGCTTGCTTCTATTAGTACATTATAGGGATATCCATGATGAGATTAGGGAGAATACTTACAGTAACAAGAAATAAAAATGCTATAGTTAGAATTAAAGGAAAGATAGACATAGGATTAAAAGTATACGATGAAAAAATGAGAGAGATAGGTTTTATCGCCGACATTATCGGACCAGTAAAAAGTCCATATGCTGTTATCAAGGTAAATACCTCAAAAATCAGCTTAAATTCTCTTATGGGGAAAATTGTCTATGTAAAGAAAAATTATAGGTGGAGAAGATGATGGGCGTGTGTCCCAAGTGTGGAAGCAATAGGATAATATATGATGATAAAGCTGGCGAGCTGAAATGTGCAGATTGCGGTTATGTAATAGAAGATAATGTTATTGATAGCGGTCCCGAATGGAGAGCTTATGATACATCACAATACAGAATGAGGGCGAGGGCTGACCCTTCGTCTTCTTTAGGGACAAGTATTCCTATCTCTTCTATTATTAAAGACAAAAGCGGGAAAACACTTTCTGCTGAGAAGAAGAAAAGATTTAGACGTATTGCCCGGACACATAGGTATCTTGAAAATTATAGATCTTTAACTCAAGCGGAAATTGAAATAGAACGTATCGTTTCTGGTTTAAGGTTACCTTCCATCGTCAAAGCTGACGCGCTTGAATATTATAAAAAGGCGAGAGAACTTAATTTAATAAAGGGTAAATCTTATGCTGGGTTTGCTAGCGCGTGTATACTAGCAGCATGTAAAGCGAGAGGATATGTCTGTGATGTAGGTGACCTAGTAAGATACTCTAGGGTTAAAGATAGAGATCTGAAAAAATACTATAGAACACTTATCGAGTACAAGATTGCCGGGGTAGTTAAACCTTCTAAGCCTTTCCAGTATATCCCAAGTATTGCAAGCAAACTGAATCTGCCTATGGAAGTGCAGAGATTAGCTATACAGATATTACATAAAACTGATGAAACAAAGAAATTTCAAAGTAAAACGCCTAAAGGTGTAGCTGCTGCCTCATTATATATTGCCGCTATTATACTTGATAATAAAAGGAAACAATCGGATGTAGCTAAAGCCGCGAATATAGCAACACCAACTTTGAGAAAGAATCTAAAAAATATTCTTAGAAGTCTTACCATAGAAGTTTTTGTCTAAAGATATACGAACGTATCTTATACTTCCTTACAACATTTACTATTAGAAAGATAAATCTTTACTTTAGATGTCAACTATCGTATCATCTTTAAACGGTATTAATTTATTAGTTTTTTGACAATATAAAATTAATGATAGATGCTATGCACCTATATGCCGTAGACATCGGTGTTTAAAATTGGCTAGAAGCGTTAGTGAAATCCTAGAACAGAAAATACTCGAGATAATTAAGGATGTCGGAGATAAAGGAATAATACAGAGAGAAATATGGAAGAAGATTAATATCGATAGTAGGAAGGGAATCAAAATAATCAAGAGACTGGAAAGAATGGGATTGCTAGAAAGAGAACCTCTTGTTCAGGGAGGAAGGAAAACTTATATTTTAAGACCAACACCAAAAGTGTTTAAAAAGATAGAATTACCCGACTTCCTCGATGACATACCTTGTTTCTATTGTCCTTTCCTTTATAAGTGTGGTAGTGGTGAGTATAATCTGTACTCATGCAAGATTATCGAAGAATGGATCAAAGATAGAACAGAACGTGATGGAAATGAGCTCTCATAAAATTAGGAGTTTTATTTCAATAGATATTGATAAACCAGAAATTGTAGAGAAAATAAAAAGGGTTCAAGGTTTACTTAAGGATAAAAATACGCGAATAAAGCTTGTAGAGCCTGAAAACTTACATCTAACACTAAGATTTCTCGGAGAAATATCAGCAAACGAAGTTGAGGAAATAATCTCTGCTCTCAGTAAAATACAGGATAAATCATTTAGTATTTATCTGAAGAACCTTGGCGCGTTTCCAAGTATTCCGCGAGCAAGAGTAGTATGGATAGGCGTTAGTGAAGGGGCCGACCAATTAAAAGAGCTAAGCCATAAAGTGAATACGATCATAGATTCATTAAGAATAGGCTATAAGGATTCTAAAGAATTTACTCCTCACCTAACTATCGGAAGGATAAAGAGTAAACCTTCACAAAGATTAATTAAAACATTATTAGAAAATTCAGATGTAGATATTGGAAAAGTCGAGGTTAAAGATTTCAGACTAAAACAGAGTATTTTGACGCCTAGAGGCCCAATATACAAGACACTTCACTCATTTAAGTTGCTTTAAAATGTCTGGAATAGATACTATTCTAAACATAAAAGAAGAGGTTTTAAAAGGGATTACTCCGTCAGAAGAGGAAAGAAGGAAAATTAACAGAATCGCTAGTGAAATTTTAAGCACAGTAAACAATATTATTAAGGAAAGAGGTTATGAAAAGATAATTAAGGCAGAATTTGAGGGATCATACGCCAAAGATACATGGCTCTCAGGAGAAGTAGACTTAGATCTTTTCCTTCTTTTTGATGCTAGTGTGAATATTCAAGAACTAAGAGAAATCGGCGTTGAAATAGGGAAAAAAGCTGGGTATATGCTTAAGAGCACACCTATCGAGCAGTATGCTACACATCCTTATATACAGTTTTATTATGATGGTATAAAGATCGAGATTATACCTGCGTATAGAGTATCTTCTGCCGACAAGATTATGACACCAGTAGACAGAACTCCTTTCCATACAAGTTATGTTAAGAAAAAAATTTCAGAAAATCCTCAATTGAAAAAAGAAATACGAATATTGAAAAAGTTTCTAAAAGGTATCGAGGTATATGGAGCTGAGATAAAAATAGGTGGGTTCTCAGGTTATCTTACAGAGCTGTTAGCCATACATTACAAAAGTTTCGAAAACGTACTTTTAGCTGCAAAAAATTGGGTTCCTTGGCATGTGTTTATCGATATTTCACAGCATTATAGGGGCAGAGATACTAAGGATTTGATGAAATATTTCAATTCGCCACTAATAGTAATTGATCCTGTAGACAAAAATAGGAACGCCGCTGCAGCGGTAACCTTGAAAAAACTAAGTGAGTTCATAATTGCATCAAAGTCTTTTTTGTTAGAACCTTCAATAAAATACTTTTACCCACAGACCCTAAATATAGACCATGAACGTGTTAGATATGAACTCGCGAGAAGACAGATTGTTTCTATAAAAGTCGATACCCCAAAGAACGTTAACGAAGAAATACTATGGGGACAACTAAAAAGGATAAAGTCATCCCTATTCCGTATCATGGAATCAAACAAACTCAAAGTCTTCGATTCTACGATATGGGTTTCTGACGATTTCATAGTACTCTTATTTGAACTTGAAAGACTAAACTTTCCCCCTTTGGAGGAACATATCGGTCCTCCATTATATTCAAAGAATCTCAGGGATTTTCTAGCTAAATATAATCGAGACAAAAACGTGGTAGGACCATTTATCAAGGATTCAAGGCCTGTAGTGCTTAGAAAACCTAGATATAATAACGTTGTCGAAGTTATCTCGGAGTATCTCCCCAAGATAAAAATGTCAAAAGATTTATCTACAAAATTTAAGGATAGTCTAGAAATTTTAACAAGGGAAAAAATATACAAGTATTGTAGCAACTCTAATTTCTGTCTTTTCCTTCAAAAATGGTTAACGAGGAAATTTCCTTGGATATACTAGATAAAAACACTCACAAAATACTATTAAAGTTGTTATGCTATCCTCTTGAGAACAGTAAAGAATTTAGAAAAAGATTAGTTGAATTAAAGCTTTTAGGAATAAAATCGGTACTGCCGGGAGGTAAAACAATAATCAATAATTTTCCAGTTTTGGGTAAGGGGACAACAAGCATTGTTTTAAAAGGCAGGTACATAGGCAATAGAATAGTAACAATTAAGGTTCGACGTCTAGACTCTAACAGGCCATCAGTAATACATGAAGCAAGAATGTTAAGGATAGCCAATATGGTTAACGTGGGTCCAAAACTTCTTACGTACTCAAGGAATTTCATAATTTGGGAGTATATTAATGGAATTCCTCTCGTAGACTTCTTAAAAGAGGAAAGAGACCTTTGCCAACTTCGAAGTATACTACGAGAGCTTCTATTACAAACATATAGGTTAGATAAAATTGGGTTAACACATTTGGAACTCTCAAGACCTGAAAATCATATACTGATAACTAAGGAACTTAGACCTGTCTTGATAGACTTTGAGACAGCAACATTACATTCAAAGAAACGTAATTTGACGCAAGTATTGAATTTTCTAATTTTTCGAAGGAAAGAAATAAGAGAAAAGCTAGAGATTCAATGCACCCTTGATGAACTGCGTCAAGAATTACGAGAATACAAAAGGGGTCCCGAATTGAGATTTAAGAAGATAGTTAGAATGTTAAACCTAGAGAAATAGCCGGTACACTAGGAAAAAATAATAAAAATAACGAAAATTATAAACTATATATACAACGTAGTAATACCAGGGGCCGTAGTCTAGCTTGGAAGGATGCTAGCCTGGGGATGCAACTTAGGAAAGTTTAATGCGCCGGAACGCTAGTGGTCCCGGGTTCAAATCCCGGCGGCCCCACCATCTTATATCTCATGTCGGCTACCTTCTGATATGATCTATAGATAAAGAATGAAGCATAATTAGCTAATTATTTTCGGAGATAGGGGCAATAGATAAATTATCTCTATTTATCTTAGTAATGTGATAAGTATAGCCGAGCATGAAAGAGAAGTACTAAGCGAAATGACAAAAACAGAACAAAAGATAATCTCATATTACTTAGAAAATGGAGGAAGTGCAAAAAGCATTGCAAAAGCCTTAGGCGTTTCTGAAAGAACAGTCTATAAGGCTTTATATCTATTCAGGAGAAAGTTAAGAGAACGGGGAATTGATACATCTAAACTCTACCTAAGATCTACTACGGAGGCTAGGAGTATTCATCCTAATAAAAGTGAACTTAGATGTGAAGGAAAGGATTTGGAAGAAATAATTAGTAAAAGGATACTCCCAATAATCTTAGAGCAAGTTAGGATGGTTTTACATGAAGAACTTAGAAAGATCTTCGCTAAGAAAAAAATGTTAACCGATAAATCTGGCTTTAAGATAAATTTCGAGAAAGTGAACGAAGAGAGTTTATTGTCTGCTCTTTCCTCATTAAATAGGAGTATACAGGAGTTAAATAGAAATATATTACACCTTGTTTCCCTTTTGGATAAGAATGATTTTTTATCCGAAGACAATGAAATAGGAACAGCCCCTACAGCTAAAGCTCTTCCCAGCTTTATACGGGGTAATCCATGGATAGAGGTATTGAGAACTAAAAATAGTTCTTCATCTATTAAATACTGAATAGCCTAGTATAGAATAGCGAAGGTAGTAGACCCTTTACTTTTAGCAATACTACAATTAATCCGACGATTAATACACCAATAGAAACGAAATAATCTATTCTCTTCATTCTCAATTGATAATATGGGGTAATTTTCGAGGCTGCACCATATCCTCTCGCTTCTAATGCCTCAGCTATCATTAAGCTTCTTCTAATTTCATATACTATTAATGGAATCAAAACATACGTATAGTTTTTAACCCTCTTAATTATTCCTCCTTTTTCTAATTCCAAACCTCTGCTTCTTAATGCGTCTATAATTGTCTGTAAATCTTTCGCCAGAGTCGGAACAAATCTTAACGACATTGTAAACATAAGGGAATAGTCACGTGGAATACCGCTTGCCTCTATAGCTAAGGCTAATTCATCTGGTGTTGTGGTTAGAAAGAAGAATGAGAAAATGGACGTTAATACTGAAAATCTCAGAACCATAGCTAACGAGTAGTCGAACTTATTCTCTGGAATGCTTATGAAATTTAGGATAAAGATTATTATGAGGAAGTAAATCATCCCTTTCATTGTTTTCTTCCATTCGCCTAAGGATTTAGCTAAATATAAGAGAAAAATTGTTGAGACAAATATTATAAGTAATGGTATTACCTCGAAGAAAATTAAAGATAAGACAGTATAAACTAACACTACAATAAATTTTGTTCTAGGATCCAGTTTATGTATCCTCGTATCTTTGGATCTAAACTTGAATCCTTCTAGCAGACTCATCCAAACCTACCTTTTTACATAGATGTAATAATTCATTTAGTAGCTCTTCGATATAGAGGATGTTTGTTGGTACCTCTATATTGTTATCCTGAAGTAGCCATGCAATTTGAGTGATCTGAGGAGGTAATAATCTAGCTTTTTTGAGTAATTGAAGATTCGTTAAAACTTCTCGTTTGTCTCCATCATAAAGAATTTCTCCCTTAGCAAGTATTATTATCCTCTCTACACGGTTAACTATAAACTCTATGTCGTGTGTAACCATGATAACCGTCTTTTGACGATGTCTAAGTAAGTTCATCATCTCAGCTATCCTCTCTTTTTGAAGAAAATCTTGACCTGCAGTAGGTTCATCAAGTATCAGAATATCAGGATCATAGCTCAAAACGGCTGCCAAGGTCAGTCTCTTTCTCTCACCGATACTTAAAGTATATGGAGACCTATTTCGGTATTTCTCTAGCCCCATTAGCCTTAGAGCCCATTCAACTCTTTCCTTTATGTATGATTTGTCGAATCCAAAGTTTCTCATTGCAAATTCTATTTCCTTCTCAACTGTTTCTGAGAATATTTGATGGTCAGGATTTTGAAAGACTATGCCCACGTGTCTCGACAGTTCAGCGACGCTAGACTCTTTAGTATTTTTCCCTAAGATGTAAACCTCACCCTTGCTTGGTTTGAGAAGTCCATTGAAATGCTTTATAAGAGTTGTTTTCCCAGCTCCATTTTCTCCCAATATTGCTATGATTTCTCCTCTCTTTATCTGCAAGTTTATATTTTTAAGTATATACTTATTTCCCTCATAGGCAAAGTAAAGGTTCTTTGTTTCTATTACATTCTCCTTATTTGCCATTGCTCATAACCTCTTCCAAGAAAAAGGTAACAAACTCTGACGGTGAAAGAGGTACAGAACGGAGTCTAACTCCTTCTAAGGATAACCTCCTATAGACCTCTACTACCTTAGGTATTCCTACCCTTTTCGCTTCATCCTTGAGAATAACTTCTCTAGGATTACCATCAGCAATTATTTTTCCTTTATCCATTATGATCATCCTCGTCGAATACTTCAAAGCTATTTCTAGTCTATGCTCAATTACAATAGCTAGCATACTCAATTCCTTTACGAGCTTGTCGACTAGCGATAGAACCTCCTCTGCGCTTAGTGGGTCTAGGTTCGCTGTGGGCTCATCAAGAATTAGTATCTCAGGTTGTAAAGCTATGATAGATGCAATAGCAACCTTTTGTTGTTGTCCTCCGCTCAGCTCGAATGGAGCTCTATTTCTTAATTCTTGTAAACCAAACATCTTTAATATGTTCTCAACTTTTTTCCGCATCTCTCCTCTTGGAAAACCTAAGTTTTCCAAACCGAAGGCTATTTCGCGTTCTACTGTTGAAAGAAAAAGTTGGTTTTCAGGATCCTGAAATACCGTACCAACATGTTTTGCCATAATATATGCTGGTGTTTCTCTCACGTCAAGACCAGCCACTTTTATTTTACCTTTAAGCTCCCCCTCATAAAAGTTTGGAATTAAGCCGTTAAGAACTCTTGTCAATGTACTTTTTCCGCATCCAGAAGGTCCAGTTATCAGGATATACTCTCCCCTTCGAGCTTTAAAGGTAATATTTTCTAGAGCATATTCATCCGAACCCGAATACCTGAAATATACGTTCTCAAGCTCTACAATGTTTTCCATACCTCACGCTACCTTGAAATAACGATCTTTATTACGCATCTATGTTCCAGCCTATAATCTGCCGACAATCTCTTTTTATTTCTTACATCTATGGCGAAAGCAAATTTTTCACCTAGCTCGCTATGAATATTATAAGCAAATTCCTTGGCTGTGGTGCCTTCTGGTACCAGATGGACGTCAGGTAAGACGTTCCCATTATGATCCGTGAGTTTATTCTCGTTTTCAACCGGGAAAATAGCAATCATATTGAGAAGATTGAATACAGTCATGTCTATCGCCTGTTGAACACCTGTTGATCCCCATTTTTCCAGAACTCTTTCTCTAATGTAGTTTAAAGCCTTCTCCTGTTTAGGGGTCAAGTCTTTGATAACTCTAAAACTTTTTTCTCCAGGAACATATTCTATAAGACCTGCTTTGGATGCTTTCCGTAAGGCTAATTCAGCTTCAGCAGACATTGGGATGATTACATATTTATCTCCGAGCTCTTTTTTCAACCTATTAAAATTCTCCTCTGAAAAAGGAAGATCAATCTTATTAGCAGCGAGAAGCATCGGTTTTGATTCCTTTCTAATAAAGCTGACGAATTGAAAAAGATCATCTTCACTCCAGCTTGATGCCTTCTTATTTTGTAACCCCAATTCTTGTAGAGCCTTCTCTATTACTTCAATCTTAATACCTAAACCACTAAGTCTTTCATATAGCTCTTTAACCTTTTCAGACGACTTAATATCAATGATTCTTGACGTTCTATCCCAATCCCTTTGTAGTATTTGAAACATCCACATGTCGATTTCCTTTTCTAAAAAGAATACATCTTCTAGGGGGTCATGTTTACCAGGCTCTAATGGTCTTCCCTCCACATCGGTGGAACCTGAAATATCAATAACGTGTATCAATGCATTAGCCCTTCTTAATTCGTCTAAGAACTTATTTCCTAATCCTCTACCTTTCCATGCACCAGGCACAAGGCCTGCAACATCCATCAATTCTACTGGTGCAAACCTCCAGCCATTTATACAGAAAGAGTTCTTAGGATTATCCTGTACGCCAAATTCTTTGCATACACACTTGAGCTTAGCATATCCAATACCAATGTTAGGGTTTATTGTCGTGAAGGGATACGGTGCTCTCTTTACATCGATGAGCGTTGAAGCTGCAAAAAATGTGGACTTGCCAGCGTTGGGCTTCCCGACTACTCCTATCTCTACAACCATTTATCTCATCACTATAATTATTAATGTTAGCATCTTTTAGCTTAAAAATCTCTTTAAAATATTTAAGGTTAAATGATCGATAGACGAAAAACGTTATAAAAGGTTCTCCTTGTATTGAATCTGATAAAAGTGTCCTTAGGAAAGAACATAGTTGTCGTCGGTAGAGAGGCAGATGCTATTACTTTTATAAGCTGGTTTAAGAAAATGGATATACGTAGCGAAATATCTCTGATAACGGATACAGAATATCCCGGAGTTATAAGATCCAAACTTCCATTGATAGTGTTAGAAGAAACAGATCCTTTAAGTTCCATAATTTATCAGAAAAACTTCCTTGAAAGAATCCTACTAGTAAAAATTATTAACCATCCCGATCTCACCAGACTCAATTTAGACAATATACTTTCTCGTAGCTACGATAAAGTTGTCATTACAAGTATTTCTCAGCCTAGGATAAACACCAAGGACTCTGTCCACTTAGTAAGAATTGAAGACGCGATACAATTAAGAGAAATGATTAATGAGGGATGTGAAGAGATAGAAGTATATGGCGGATTATGGGGTATATGGCCTGCTACTCTTTTCTCAAGTAGAAAATTCCCGACAGTGCTTTATGTGGAAGACAAAGATTTTTACAAAGAGTATTTTGATACAGATATCTGGAATATTATATTGAAAGAATCAAACTATAAATTTAAGATAAAAATAGTGGATTTATCCGCTATTTCTTATGATCCTAAGAAAGTCAAAGTTATCTACGGATTTGAACGACCATTGCTTAGAGGTATAACAGAAGAGTATAGAGATAAAATATCCGCTATTGGATCTAGTACTATAACACTAGATAAACTAATAAACGTGAAGTTTTTCCATATCTCGGAACACGTCTCTCTTGCTCAAGCGCGCATGTTGGCACTGGAACTTCTAGGTTTTCATGCATTTGGGTGCACGCGGTTTTTCCAGTCTAAAATGGGTGAAATGTTTATAGCTTCCTGTGGTTTTAATAAAGAATCTCTAGAGAAATACAATATTAAGACTAGTGTAACTAGAATGAGGCTGCCTTTATACGATGAAAATGGTACAAGGGACGTCGAGATCATAATTAAGGGCGTCGCTCATCGATACTCAAGAAAACTGCTTGGATTTCAGATTATAAGTACCTCATCTCTAGTACTTGAATACATTCAGCTAGCATACATGGTATTGATGCTAGGTGGTACATTAAATGAGATAATCTCAATGGTTTCTAGTTATATTCCAAAGGAACGCTACTTTCACGATCCCTTGTATAAGACAATATATTCACTATGGAGTAAAACGTTGGAGTATGGATAACTTAAATGTTGCGTAAGAGTTATAAGGGTCATGAAAATTGAAAAAGAGGGATTAATAATGGGCTATTACAAATATGTTGCCGCGCTCTGGAAGCGGCCTAAACAAACACAGCTGGCAGTACTGATGAAACAACGACTCATAAAATGGCGTCGTGAGCCAACGATCGTGAGAGTTGAAAAACCTACCCGTATTAACAGGGCTAGAGCACTCGGATATAAAGCAAAACAGGGGTTCGTGGTTGTCCGTGTAAGAGTACGTAAGGGTGGTTTAAATCGCCCTAGACCGAGAAGTGGCCGAAGACCAAAAAGAATGGGTACCGGTTATGCACCCCATAAAAGTGCACAGCTCATAGCTGAAGAAAGAGCAGCTAGAAAATATCCTAACTTAGTAGTTCTAGGATCATACTGGGTAGGCGAAGATGGAATGTACAAGTGGTATGAAGTTGTTATGGTTGACCCGGCGCATCCTGTAATTAAGAGTGACAAAGAAAGAAATTGGGTATGTGGCTTCAAAAAAGTTCTTAAAAAGTAATTGAAGACTATAAACAGAATATTGCAAATGCATAACATGAAAAAGGAAAAAATTGTTTCTTCGATCGAGATTGAAACCTTCTCTCATGCAACAGAAAGAAGAGAAAGGGTTCTAAAAGCTTTGCTTAATCTAATTCCTAAAGAGCTCAGGAACAAAATTGAGGAAAATATTAAGTTTAATACATTACAGGGTCATTATGGAAATCCGATAATCTTCTATCGAGTAAAGGTAACACGCGATAGGGGGGCCCAAGAAATCGTGGAATATATACTGTCAAATATAGATAAAATCGATTCTGAGATTATCCTTCATAACATACAGGAGAGAGTAGATAAATCCAGTTTTTATCTGAGATTAAATAAACAGAATGCTTACCTGGGAAAGTTTACCTTATATGACGGTGACGACGTTATAAGAATTAAGATAAGTTTTTTACCTCATATTAGAGGATTAGAAAAGATTAAAACAGCTTTATTTCATTTGGGGCTAAAGGAAACAGCGAGGTAGTATATTGACCAAGCAATACTACGATTTATACGTGAGAGTTCCAGAGTTCGATATGAATATATGTGAAGAAGTCGTGAGATTGATTAAACAGAAAAGATATTCTGGATTCTCAATAGCAATTCAGATAAATCCTAGCTTTACTAGAGTAACGCGTTCCCAGATGAACTTCCTCGAATATTGTGCAAAGGTTGCTGAACACTACGGCTTAGATTTTGTAAAAAGGCTAGATATAAGGCTTAAACGTGTAGGTGCGATTAAACGGTTCCTACAAAGGTATCGGAGGAAGTTTGAAGTGGTATCTGTTCTAGGGCTAAATCGTGAAGTTATCTCCTTTTCGTCTAGAGATAACAGAATAGATATTATAACATTTTATCCTTCTAAAAACTTCAAACTTCTTAAAGGAGATATAGAGTATATAAGAAATAGTGGAAAGCATGTAGAGTTCTTGATAAACTACTTACGTGAGTGTAAAAGTAATGAGCAACTTGCGTATAGACTCGGCCTCTATAGGAAAAATCTAGAACTCATCGAGAGAAAGAAAATTATTCCCACATTCTCATCGGGAATTATTTATCCAGAATTTATCCCGGATTTTTTGTCTGTTATTGACTTCTACGAAATGTTGGGTGTTAAAAGAGAAACAATAATAAGAGGTCTTTCTGACTATATAAAAGCT
>Ga0209410_1000060_pt1 | contig 41641 bp, 35 predicted proteins | sample Mar14436cmmetaG_FD_184135 | JGI IMG/M metagenome (GOLD analysis project Ga0209410, IMG submission 184135) | Marine hydrothermal vent microbial communities from Guaymas Basin, Gulf of California to study Microbial Dark Matter (Phase II) - Marker... ... | reverse complement strand
GGATTAAGGAGGAAAATAAGGAGATAAAAAATTATCTTGCCTTTATTAATAAGCGGCTTGATGATGTAAATAAAAGGCTTGATGATGTAAATATTCACTTAGCAGATCAAAGCAGACGGATTGATGAGACAAATAAAAGAATTGACTCAGTAAGAGAGGAATTAAATGCAAGGATTGATTCAGTAAGAGAAGATTTAAGTGTAAGGATTGATTCAGTAAGAGAAGAGTTAAGTGCAAGGATTGATTCAGTAAGAGAAGAGTTAAGTGCAAGGATTGACTCAGTGAGAGAAGAGTTAAGTGCAAGGATTGATTTAGTAAGAGAAGAGTTAAGTGCAAGGATTGATTCAGTAAGAGAGGAATTGAATAAAAGGATTGATGAAACAAATAAAAGGATTGACGAAACAAATAAAAGGCTAGATAGACTTTATGAGGTTATAGTAAGAAGGGATGAGCATGTAAGGCTTGAAGAACGTGTTACTCGGTTAGAGTATGAGATGCAAGAGATCAAAAGAAAAATAGCAGCTTAATGAATAAAATAGAATTTTAAGTTATTGAAACATTTTGAACTTTAATCCCATAGGCATAAAGAAATACTTTTTCTTTACCCCAAAAGGTGTTTTTATCTTTACCACTATGCCATCTAAATAAGATAAACGTATTCATCTCTTAAAGCCGATGATGAAATCTTTCAACCTCTCTGCTTAAACTCTTACATATATTTGATTCCAAAAAACTCAGAGAGCGATATGGAGTAAAACTAGGTCTTCTTAAAGAGCACCAGAAAGAGTTAAAGAATGAAAAAATCGTCTTTGATAGTTTTGCCCTTTTGTCTTTTTTTCATAAAGGGATGGAGAAAGGTGTAGCTCTAGCCAAGAAAGTTATACAGAAAGCACAAAGAGCAAAAATTTATGTTATTTAACAGAAAGTAAGCACCTCTCGAATCCTTGCAATATGTTTTCTTTTTGTTTTTTATTTAGCCAGAGAAATTTGTTAGTTCTTTTGTGACTCCCCTGACTTTTAAGCACTTGATAATTTTGTTAAAAACTTCTTTTCTATTCATATTTGTGCAACTTTTCTGTTATCTTACTACCATCTGGCACCCAGGCTCGTTTTAAATGTTTCAAACCTTGAGAACCACAATGGAAACAAACGTGCGAACCATTTAAGTGAAAGCAACTTTTCAAAATCGCTTCTTGTATAACAAACAAGGATTTGGGGTATTACTTGACTATAAAAAAAGAGTAAGATAGTTTTTTAAAAGATGGCTATAATTTGTCCTAAATGTGGAAGACAATATGATGTAGTATTATTTGATTTTCAATCATATATACTATGTGATTGTGGGTATAAAATTACAAAGGAAGATTTGCATCGGCGTTTTTTATTAACATCTGCAGTTTATGTTATTATTCCAGCTCGCTATCAAAGTACACGTTTTCCAGGAAAAGTTTTAGTTAAATGGCAGAAAAAACCATTAATTCAACATGTTTATGAATGTGCTAATAAATCCCCTTTACCTAAAGCAGTTTTTATTGCTACAGATGATAAGCGTATTGCTAATTGTGTGAAAACATTTAAAGGCAATGTGATTATGACTTCATCTAAACATCCATCTGGCACTGATCGTCTAGCTGAAGCAGCCCAATTGTTAAAACTTTCTCCAACAGATATTATAGTTAATGTTCAAGGAGATATGCCTTATTTTCCTCCTCAAATAATTGAGGAAGTAGCCAATCCTTTATTAAATAATCCCTTTTTAACTATGGCTACTCTTGTCTGTAAGATTACTGATACTAAGGAAATTTATGACCCAAATTGTGTTAAAGTAGTATTTTCTCAGAATGGTAGAGCTATTTATTTTTCTCGCTCCCCTATTCCTTATTATCGAGATGAGACAAAAACAATTTATTATAAGCATATAGGAATTTATGCTTATCGTAAAGCTTTTTTAGATAAATATATCAAACTCTCACAAACACCTTTAGAAAAAGCAGAATGTCTTGAGCAACTTCGTGTGTTAGAACATGGTTATACTATTTATATAAATATTACTGAACATGAAGTTATAGATATAAACACCCCAGAAGATTTAAAAAAATTAGAAAAAATTAATTTTTAACTTTAAATGTTGCTATTGTTTCTTTTAATTCTGTGGAAGCAGAACGAGCAGCATCAATGTTACCTTTTTCTAAAGCAATATTAAGTTTTTCACAATTAAGTTTTAACAATTTTACTTTTTCATTCAAATTTTTAATCATTTCATTTATAACAGAAACCAAATCTTGAAGTTCATCATTTTTCCTTATACGTAAATTTAAAGTTAAATCTCCTTCTCCTACTTTTTTAAGTTCTTTTTCTATTCGATAAAGAGGGCCAGCAATTGGATGAGGGAAAAAGAGGGCAACTAAAAAACCTACAAGAGAGCCAACTAAGATACCACCAATAATAACGGGTAATAATAATTCTTGAAAACTTTTTATCCGAATATGAGCCTGATAATAAGTTTCTCCTAACTCTTGACGGCTAATAATATACAAAATCAAAAGAGATGAGATAACACTAATTAGTACAATAATGAAAACTTTAAATAATAACCTTAATTGGAATTCTCTTTTAATAGAAAAATTAAGGCGTTTCCTCCTTTGCATAATTCCTCCTCAATAATTCTTATGACAACTTACACATAATTCACTACGATGAGATTTACGTAAGAGATATTCAAGTTTGGCACCATGTGGGTTATGACAAGTAGCACAAGTAATACAACCATTAGCTAAAGGAAGGCGAGAAGACTTTTTCATTTCTGCTGGTAATGGAAGATCCACAGGATGAGTAAGACCTAATTTTTCTGAAGAGTGACAACGATAACAAGCATTTAGTCCTGCCTCCTTTTTACTTGCCAAGACAATATGGGCAACTTTTTCTGTTTTGTCTTTTGGTCTTAATTCTACTTCACCAGTTGTGAAAACATTGGTTTCCCAACTAATGAGTATTTTTCTTTGAGGAGTTCGATAATATTTTATTCTTTTTATCTCTAAAGGAACTGATGGATTTTCCATTTCCTGCGTTTTCTTAGAGAGTATCATAGGAATAACTTTAAATTTCATTTCTGGGCTACTTGTTATATTACCACAAGCATCTGCTGAGTGTACTTGAAATGAATAAGAAGCACCACCTTCCAATCCAGCAATAATTACTTCATGTTTATAAACCAAATCTTCATTTTCAAGTTTATTTTCATGTAATTTCTTTTCCCCCCAAGTAACAATAGAAGTAGCAGGTTCATTTGTTTCCCAATATATTGTAGCTGTCCAAAATATACCTCGTTCAATCCTTACAACTTGTACAGATTTTATTATAGGAGGTTGTCTGTCTTTTTTTAAAGGTAGATTTTTAATATCTATCTCAATTTTTTTCTGAGCAAATTGTCCTCTTTTGTCCTTTACTTTAATCCAGCCTTCATAAGAACTTTTAGAAGATAATTCAAGTAAGACAAAGTGTTTTTTACTTAAGGGTGTATATTTGCTTATGACTTTTGTCTCTCTCTGAATTTCTGAACCATGACAAATACAGCACTTTCCTTCTAAAATAGGAGGATGTGGATATGGCTCTGATTTTATTTGATCTTTATGACAATTAAGACAATTTTCAGAAAAACAAACAGTAGCAGAGAAGATACTTAAAATAATAATTATTAAAATCATCTGTCTCATATAACTTTTGTTTTAATATATTATCGGAAATTTTTTATGTCTGTTCGGCTGAATTAAAGAAGTTTTTCAATAGAGTTTTTAATCCTTTCTATAGCCTTTTCAAGGAGTTCTAAAGATGTAGCAAAAGAAATCCTAATGTATCCTTCTTTACCAAAAGCTAAACCTGGCACAACTCCTACATGTGCTTTTTCAAGAAGGTATTCAGCAAGTTTTACAGAATCAGATATATCTTTATTAAGATAAGCACTTATATTAGGAAATGCATAAAAAGCACCTTTTGGCTCAAAACAACTTATTTTTGAAATTTCTTTTAAAAGAGAAAGAAGTCGTTTTTTTCTTTCCTTAAAAGCATTTAACCAATCTTTAAGAAAATCCTGTGGACCATTAAGTGCTGCTAAAGCTGCTTTTTGAGCAATAGAGGTTGGATTTGATGTACTTTGGCCTTGTAAACGAGTAGCAGCACGGATAATTTCTTTATTACCTACAAGAAATCCTATGCGCCAACCAGTCATTGAATAAGTTTTTGAGACAGCATTTATAATAAATGTTTTTTCTTTTAATTCATCAATATTAGCTATAGAAAACCATTTAAGATTGTCCTCTAATAGAATTTTATGATATACATCATCAGAAACAATCCATATATCTTTACCTATCAATACTTCAGCTAATGCCTCTAATTCTTTTTTTGTATAAACACTTCCAGTTGGATTTGAAGGACTATTAATTATAATAGCCCTTGTCCAAGGAGTAAGATAAGATTTTAAGATTTCAGGTGTTAATTTAAATCCTTTTTTTTCTTCTGTTTCTACAATTACTGGTTTCCCACCAGCAAGAAGTATCATAGGTGGATATGAAACCCAATAAGGAGCTGGTATGATTACTTCATCACCTGGATTTAAAATAACTTGAAAAAGATTATAGAGGGCATGTTTACCACCACAGGAAATAAGTACTTCTTCTGGAGAATAATTCAGTCCATATTCTTTTGCTATATAATTTACAACAGCTTCTTTTAACTCTGGTATACCACCAACAGCAGTATATTTAGTAAAACCATCTTTAATTGCTTTTATAGCAGCTTCTTTGATATGCTCAGGTGTATCAAAATCAGGTTCTCCAGCAGCAAGAGAGATGACATCTATACCAGCTGCTTGCATAGCCTTTGCTTTTGCATTTATTGTAAGAGTAGGAGAGGGTGGAATGTTCTTAATTCGATTTGAAACCATTTTTATACCTCCTCACTTGACACATGTTTTCAGAAAAGGCATCATAACGAAAAGCATACTTTTTAGCAAGGGTTTAATTAAAATTAAATTATGGAAGGTAAAATTGTTGAATATATAGATGCCAGGAAGGTGATAGCCGCTATTTGTTTAGAAGAAAAAAAAGAAAAAGTACGTCTTTTAACAGCCCAAAATCGTGAAACAGTACTTAATAAAAACCGTATTTGCCATATTTCAAAAGAAAAAATATCATTAAAACAATCTCGAGAAATATTGCTTTCTATTTTAAAAGAAGAAATTGAAAAACGTAATGCTTTAAAAAATACTATTGATGTTTTAGGTCTTTGGGAATTGTTAGCTACTGAGGGAGGTATATATTCTATTAAAACATTAGCTGAATTTTACTTTCCAAATACTCCATCTTCTACTCAAGAGGCTGCTCTTTTTCGAGCTCTTTTTGAAGAAAAATTAAGATTTAAATTTAAAGGAGATGGTTTTGAGGTTCAATCTCCAGAGAAAGTAAAAGAAATTTTAAAACAAAAGGCAAGGGAAGAAGAAAAGAAAAAGAAGATAGAGGAAGCAGCAAACTGGTTTAAAGCCATTTGGACAGGTCAAATGATTGAACCTCCTGCTAATTCTAAAGAATATATTCAACTTTTAAAAGAGTGGTGTTTCTGGAAAGAAGATGCAAAAGATGCAAAGATTATTAAAGAAATTTTAGAAAAAGCTGGACTTAATACTGAAGACCATCCTTTTTTACTTTTAGTAAAATTGGGTGTATTTTCTAAACATGAAAATATTCTTCTTCATCGTCTTCGCATTCCTATTGTATTTTCTGAAAAGGTAAAAACTGCTATACAAATTCTTATTCAACAAAAACCATCTTATTTTCATAATCGAGAGGATTTACGTGATCTTTATACCTTTACTATTGATGGCCCTGAAACAAAGGACTTTGATGATGCACTTACTCTTTATCGTGATGGTAAAAAGTTTATAATAGGTGTACACATTACTGATTTAACTCCATTTATTAAACCAGGAGACATATTAGATGAAGAAGCAAAAGAAAGAGGAACAAGTATTTATCTTCCTGAAAAAAGAATTCCTATGTTACCTGAGCCAATTTCTGACCATCTTGCTAGCCTTAAAGCAAATGAGACAAGACCTGCATTAAGTTTTTTGATTGCTTTAAATGAGAATGCTAAAATTCTAAATTATAGAATTTTACCAAGTATTATTTGTGTTGATCGCCATTTTACTTATGATGAAGTTAATTGCCTTCTTACACAAGATGAAACCTTTAACATTCTTTATCAATTGGCTTTAAAATTTAGGAAAAAACGCCTTGAACAAGGTGGAATGATTATTGCTTTACCTGAGTTAGTATTTTCCTTTATTTCAGATAATGTAGCAGAGATAAGACAACGTGATCCAGAACAACCTGCACGTATTCTTGTGGCAGAATTTATGATTATGGCTAATTATTTAATGGCAAAATTTTTGGAAGAAAAATCTATTCCAGCTCTTTATCGTTTACAACCTCCTCCTAAAGAACGAATTATGAATGGTATTTCAAGGGACATTTTTACTTTATATCTTCAACGCAAATTACTTAATCGTTCCCAACTAGATACAAAACCTGCATTTCATTACATTTTAGGATTAGAAAAATATACAAGTGTAACATCACCTTTAAGACGTTATCTTGACCTTTTAATACAAAGACAAGTTATGTGTTTTTTACAAAAGGGAGAACCTTTTTATAGTGAAAAGGAACTTTCTTTTTTAATCCCTCATCTTGAAGAAATAAGCCGACGCACACATATGCTTTCTACACAAAGGATAAAGTACTGGATTTTAACTTATTTAAAACAACGGATAAAAGAAGTAACAGAAGGTTATATATTAGAGAAGACATCAAAGGGCTATAAAGTATTATTACCTGATTATCTTTTAGAAGCAGATTTATTACTAAATAAAGGAGAACTTCAACAAGGAGATAAAGTAAAAATAAGGATTGAAACAGTTAATCCAGTTAAAGATTTATTAAGAGTAGTATTGGGATGAGTTTAGATGAATTAATAAATAAAATAAAAAATTGTTCTCGGTTTTCGGAAGTAGGAATGATTGCATGTCATTTAGGTATAGTGAGAGGATATTCTCGGAATGGTGAGCCAGTAAAGAGGATAAAAATTCAAGTAAATCAAAAAATAGTAAAAGAAATTATAAGTGAAATAAAGAATTTGCCAGGAATTTTAGAAGTATTAGTAGAGGTTAAAGAAGGGATTTTTACAGTTGGAGAGCCTATTATGGCAGTGGCTGTAGCTGGAGATTTTAGAGAACATGTCTTTCCAGCTTTGGAAAAGTTGATAAATTCTATAAAGACTAAAGCAGTTAAGAAACAGGAAGAAATAAAAGGAGGGAAAGATGGCCAGTGAAGTAAAAAATATCCGTAATATTGGTTTTATTGCTGCTAGTGGGGCAGGTAAAACTTCGCTGGCTGAAGCTATGCTTTTTATGGCTAAGGCTACTGAACGTTTGGGTAGTGTAGATAAAGGGACAAGTGTATTGGATCATGAGCCAGAAGAAATAAAAAGGCATATAACAATAAGTGCTGCTTTTCATCATTATGAATGGGATGGTTGTTGGGTAAATCTTATTGATACTCCAGGTGATGGCAATTTTATTTCTGAAGCCTTAATTGCCTTACAAGGAGCAGATGGTGTTATTTTAGTAGTAGATGCAATAGAAGGAGTAAAATTTCAAACAGAAAGACTTTTTAATTATGTTAAAGATAATGAATTACCTTGTATTATTTTTATATCTAAAATAGATAAAGAACATGCATCATTTGAAAAAACACTTGAGGATATATCTGTTTCTCTTGATATTAAACCAATGCCTGTTTGTTTGCCTATTGGTGAGGGGGAAAATTTTGAAGGAATTATTAATCTTTTGACTATGCAAGCTTGGTTTTATAACAAAGATGGCTCAGGTAAATTTTCCTGTAAGGAAATTCCTTCAGAATTAGAAGATAAGGCAAATGAATTTAGAGAAAAGATGATTGAATTTTTAGCTGAAACAGATGATGTTTTGTTGGAAAAATATTTAGAGGGAGAAGAGATAAAAGATGAAGAATGGCAAAAGGCTTTACGTGAAGGAACAATAAAACGAATGTTTGCACCAGTAGTATGTGGTTCAGCTATTCTCAATATAGGTACTCAGCTTTTATTAAATCTTGTCAATCAATGCCTTCCTTCTCCTTTAGAAAGGGGAGCAATAAAAGGTTATCATCCAAATACAAAAGAAGAGATTAAAAGAAAGCCTGATCCTTCTGAGCCATTTTCAGCTTTAGTGATAAAAACCATTTATGATCCCTTTGCTGGACGTATTAATGTATTTAGGGTTTTTTCTGGAACATTAAAAACAGAAAGTACTGTTTTAAATGCAACTAAAGGTTATAAAGAGAAAATAGGCCAATTGTTTGTCTTAGCAGGAAAAACACAAAGGCTTCTTCAAGAAGTAAAAGTAGGAGATATTGCTGCTGTAGCCAAATTAAAAGAGACTTTGACTGGTGATACTTTAAGTGATGAAAAATCTCCTATTGTTATCAGAGCAGTTGAACCAATTAAACCAGTAATCTCTTTTGCTATAGAACCTAAAGGAAAGGCAGATGAAGAAAAAATATTTTCTTCCCTTGTACGCTTAGCTGAAGAGGATCCAGCCTTACGTTTGGAAAGAGATCCACAGACAAAAGAACTTCTTATATCTGGTACAGGTCAACAACATATTGAGAATACTATTGAAAAACTAAAACGCAAATTTGGAGTAGAAGTGCTATTGAGGAGTCCAAAAATTCCTTACAAAGAAACAATTAAAGGAAAGGCTAGAGCACAAGGGAAATATAAAAAGCAAACAGGTGGTCGTGGACAATATGGTGATGCTTGGATTGAGATTGAGCCATTACCAAGAGGAACTGGTTTTGAATTTATAGATAAAATTGTTGGTGGAGTGATTCCTAAAAATTATATTCCTGCTGTAGAAAAAGGAATAAAAGGGGCTATGGCAGAAGGTATTTTAGCTGGGTTTCCAGTAGTAGATGTGCGAGTTTATTTAGTGGATGGAAGCTATCATCCAGTAGATTCTTCAGATCTTGCTTTTCAAATAGCTGGTTCGCTTGCTTTTAAGAAGGCATTTATGGAAGCAAAGCCTATTTTATTAGAACCTATTATGAAATTAACTATTACTGTTCCTGATGAGTTTATGGGTGATGTAATTGGAGATCTCAATGGGAGACGTGGTAAAGTGCTTGGTATGGAGGCTAAATCAAAATATCAGGTTATTACAGCTCTAGTGCCAATGGCTGAAGTACTTACTTATGCCTCTGATTTGACCTCCATTACAGGAGGTAGAGGTTCTTTCACTATTGAATTTTCCCATTATGAGGAAGTACCGGCAGCTCTAGCAGAAAAGATTATTCAGCAAGCAAAGGCAGAAAAGGAAGAAAGCTAATAATTATTTTGTTCTCAAATATCTTAAAATGCAATCACGAGCAAGGTGGGCAACAAAAATTGGGATGATTCTTGCCACAGCAGGTGCTGCTGTTGGACTTGGTAATCTTTTGCGTTTCCCAGTACAAGCTAGTCAACATGGTGGTGGCGCTTTTATGATTCCTTATTTTTTCTTCCTATTCATCATGGGCATTCCCATGATGTGGGTGGAATGGACAATTGGACGTATGGGGGGTAAATATGGACATGGAACAGCACCAGGGATTTTTAATCTTCTTTGGTCACACCCTCTTTCACGTTATCTTGGTGTCTTAGGATTAGTTACACCTTTAATCTTATGTATGTACTATCTTTATGTCTGCTCTTGGACTTTGGCTTTTTCTTTCTTTTCATTAGGTAAACTTTATTACGGACTTAATGATCTAGAAAGTATGAAAGATTTTTTACAAAGCTTTCAAGGTGTGAAAAAGGGTTATTTTCAATCTATTCTACCTGCTTATTTATTTTTTTTAGTAGCATTTTTTGCCAATTTTTTTATTATGTATCATGGTTTAGCTAAAGGTATAGAGCGTCTTTGCAAATTGGCTATGCCTACTTTATTTTTAGTTGCTATCTTGCTTATTATACGCTCTCTTACTTTAGGTACACCAGATCCCAATCATCCTGAAAGAAGTGCATTAAATGGACTTGGTTTTCTTTGGAATCCAAATTTTTCTGAATTAAAAAATGCTGATACTTGGTTAGCAGCTGCTGGCCAGATATTTTTTACTTTAAGTCTTGGTTTAGGAACTATTCATTGTTATGCTAGTTATTTAAGAGAAAAAGACGATATTGTCCTTTCAGGATTGACAGTAACTTCATTAAATGAAACAGCTGAAGTTATATTAGGTGGTTCTATCGCTATCCCTGCAGCTGTGGCCTTTTTTGGTATTGAGCAGATTGCTCAAGGAGGGGCTTTTGATTTAGGTTTTCTTTCTATGCCTTTAGTGCTTAGTCGTTTACCTTTTGGTGAATTTTGGGGTTTTTTGTGGTTTATTTTGCTTTTTTTTGCTGGTTTAACTTCTTCTGTTTCTATAATTCAACCTTTTGTTTCTTTTCTGATAGATGAACTTAAACTCCCTTGGAAAAGAGCAGTTATTTTTACTGCTATTGCTGTTTTTATCCCTACACATTTAGTTATCTTTTTTCTAAAATATGGTTTTTTAGATGAACTTGATTTCTGGATTGGGACAGTAGGAATGCCCTTATTTGGTCTTATTGAACTTATACTTTTTGCTTGGATTTATGGTATAGATAAGGGATTTAAAGAAATGCATAGAGGTGCATTACTTACAGTGCCAAAAATTTATTGTTTCATCCTTAAATACATTACTCCTACTTGTCTATTTATTATCTTTTGCGTTTGGATTTGGCAAAGTGGTTTGAAGCTTTTTTTATTAAAAGGAATACCAGAAAGAGATATACCTTATAGATTAATGGCAAGAGGGCTTATTCTTATTAGCTTTTTAATTTGTGTATTTTTAGTACATTTTGCATGGAAAGGTAAGAAAAATGAAGCTTAGTGGTTTAATTTTTATGTTAATTGTTTGGCTAATTATTTTAGGCTTAGATATTTTTTGTTTTTATCGGATCTTAACAAAAGAAAGCGAGGAATAATGAAATATATCTTTGGACCAGTACCATCTCGCCGTTTAGGTTTTTCTTTAGGTTTAGATTTAGTGCCATTTAAGACATGTAGTTATGATTGTATTTATTGTGAATTAGGAAGAACAACTCATTTAAGCATTGAACCAGCTTATTATGTAACAGCTAAAGAGATTTTAAAAGAATTAGAGGATTTTTTTGCAGAAAATCATCCTCATATAGATTTTATTACTATTGGTGGTTCTGGTGAGCCTACTCTTAATAAACATTTAGAAGAAATTATATTAAGTGTAAAGGCTTTAAGTAAAGTTCCAGTAGCTGTACTTACAAATGGCTCTCTTTTTTGGCAAAAAGACATTATTAAAGCTGTCTCTTTGGCTGATGTTGTATTGCCATCTTTAGATACAGTTTCTTATGATACTTGGAAACGTTTAAATAGACCTCATCCAATGCTAAAGCTTGATAAAATTATTGAAGGATTAAAAGATTTTAGACAACAATATGATGGGAAAATTTGGCTTGAAATTTTATTTGTTAAAGGGATTAATGATAATGAATCAGAAATTTTTGCTTTAAAATCCATTTTAAACGAAATTTTGCCAGATAAGATACATTTAAATACAGTAGTAAGACCTCCTGCTGAAGCGAATGTTTTAGCATTAAATTTTGAAGAGATGAAAAGAATTAAAGAAATGATTGGTGAAAAAGCAGAGATTATTGTAGATTTTAAAGGGGAAATTATAGATATTGAAACAAAGGATATAGAAGAAAGACTTATTGCCATTTTAAAACGCCGTCCTTGCACTTTAAATGACATTATTTATGCTTTAGGTGTAAGAAAAACAACAGTTATCAAATTATTAGAGTTATATGAACGAAAAAAAAGGATTGACAGTTACTTATATCAGGGGCAAAAATATTATTTAATAAGATGATGAGTAAGTTATATCTTGGACTAGATGTAGGTTCTACAAGTGCCTGCACTGTTATTTTAGATGAGAAGATAAACATACTTTATGAAGATTATCGGCGTACTTATGGGCAACCTTTACGTACTGTTGCAAATATTTTAGAAGAAATTATCCAAAAATTTTCTCTAACTGATATTGTTTCTCTTTCTTTTACAGGTTCTGGTGGAAAAACATTTTTATCATTATTAGGTGGTGAGTTTATTAATGAAATCATTGCCCATGGTAAAGCAGTAGCCTTTTATTATCCAGAAGTAAGAACTGTTATTGAAATTGGTGGTGAAGACAGTAAGCTTATCTTCTTAGCACCAGATGAAACAGGAAGACCAAGGATTGTAGATTTTGCTATGAATACACTTTGTGCTGCTGGTACAGGTGCGTTTTTAGATCAACAAGCACATCGTTTGGGATTAAAAATAGAAGAATTTAGTTGTTTAGCTCTTAAGGCTAAGACAATTCCTAGAATTGCTGGACGTTGTGCGGTATTTGCTAAATCAGACATGATTCATCTCCAACAAGAAGGTACTCCTTTACCAGAAATTGTTGCGGGATTATGTTATGCTTTAGCTAGGAATCTTCGTAGCAATATAGGTCGAGGAAAGCCATTTCATAAGCCAGTTGCTTTTCAAGGAGGGGTAGCAGCTAATTTAGGTATGCGTCGTGCTTTTTGTGATATTTTGCGATTAAAGCCAGAAGAATTGATTATTCCAAAGCATTATCTTACTATGGGAGCAATTGGTGCAGCTTTAGATGCTATTGAGAGAAAAAAGGAAGATTATCACTTTCCTGGTCTGGAAAAATTATATGCTGCCATAAAACAAGAAAGAGAAATAAAGTATTTTTATCCTCCTTTAAAATTGGAAAAATCTTGTATTAAAAAGACTGAGACTTACATCATTTCTCAAGAAAAAATACCTGCATATTTAGGTGTTGATGTAGGTTCTGTTAGTACAAATTTAGTATTAATAGATGAAAAAGGGCAATTATTGGCAAAAGAATATCTAATGACAGCCGGTCATCCTCTTGAAGCGGTAAAAAAAGGTTTAAAAAGTTTAGGAAAAAAATGGAAAGATAAAGTAGAGATTTTAGGAGCTGCAACTACTGGCTCTGGTCGTTTTTTAGTAGGAGATTTTATTGGAGCAGATGTAATAAAGAATGAAATTACAGCCCAGGCTACAGCAGCTGTAGCTATAGATCCAAAGGTAGATACTATTATTGAAATTGGAGGGCAAGACTCAAAATTTATTCGTCTCGAAAATGGGGCAATTATAGATTTTGAAATGAATAAAGCTTGTGCAGCTGGTACTGGTTCTTTTTTAGAAGAGCAAGCTGATAGCTTAAGTATTTCTATTTATAAAGAATTTTCTGATTTAGCTCTTTCTGCAAAACATCCTGCTCCATTAGGAGAACGTTGTACAGTATTTATGAAATCAGACCTTGTCCATTATCAACAAAAAGGTTTACCTAAAGAAGATCTTGTAGCTGGACTTTGTTATGCCATTGCCTATAATTTTATCAATAAAGTAGTATCTAATAGAACTATTGGTGATCATATTTTCTTTCAAGGTGGTGTAGCTGCTAATAAAGGCGTTGTAGCTGCCTTTGAACAGATTTTGAAAAAGCCTATTATTGTACCACCTCATCATGAAGTAACAGGGGCAATTGGAGCAGCTTTATTAGCAAAAAAAGAAAAAAATTGGGAGAAAAGTAAATTTAAAGGTTTTGATTTAGCTCATCTAAATTATCAGATAAATACATTTGTCTGCAAAGCTTGTCCAAATCAATGTGAGATAAAAAAAGTTACTATTGAAGGACAAAAGGAAGTATATTACTATGGTGGTCGTTGTGAAAAATATGAAATTGCTCATAGAGATATTTCTCCTGCTCCTGATCTTGTCAAAGAAAGGGAAAAATTACTTTTAAAATATGTTGAAAAAGCAAAAGAAGGAGATAGAGGCGAAATTGCCATTCCTTATGCCTTTTTCTTACAAGATTTTTTGCCATTTTTTGCTACATTATTGAATGAATTAGGTTTCAAAGTAGTTGTTTCTGCCCCCACAACAAAAGAGACTATTCAGGCTGGAGTAGAAAGTGTTTTAGCTGAGACTTGTTATCCAGTAAAAGTAGCACATGGACATGTTTCTGTTTTAATTAAAGCAGGATACAAACGCTTATTTTTCCCAAATGTTATAGATCTTCCTTCTCGTTCCCCAGGTTTTGTATGGGGTATGGTGTGTCCTTATGTTCAAGGATTGCCTTATATGCTTAAATCAGCTTTTAATTTTGAAAAAGAAGATATAGAGTTTTTACATCCTGTTGTATATTTAGGTAGAACTGGTTGGTATTATAGACAAAGTATTAAAAATTTAAGTGAAGCTTTAAGAATATCAAAAAAGAAAGTAGAAAAGGCATGGGAAAAGGCAAAGATTGCACAAAAAGAATTTGAGGAAGAAATTGTAAAAAAAGCAAAAAAAATAATTTCAAATTTGAGCCCCAAAGATATAGCTATTGTTATTGTTGGTCGTGCTTATAATAGCTTTGACAGTGGTACAAACCTTCGCATTCCTCAAAAACTTTCTCAAAGAGGTGTACCAGTTATCCCTTTAGATGCTCTACCACTTGAGACAGTAAGGATAAAAGATGCTTGGCCACATATGTACTGGCGATATGGACAACATATATTAACAGCAGCTGCTTATATTAGAGATCATCCTCAACTTTATCCTATTTATATTACAAATTTTGCTTGTGGTCCTGATTCTTTCATTCTTCACTTTTTTAAAGAAGAGATAGGTAAAAAGCCATTTCTTGAAATAGAAATAGATGAACATAGTGCCGATGCTGGAGTAATAACAAGGCTTGAGGCATTTTTAGACAGTATTAAAGGGAAAAAACAAACAAGTAAAGCTCAAAGACGTTATTTTATTTATAAAAAACATTATCATGATGCTTGTGTTTATATTCCTTATATGTGTGATCATTCTTATGCTTTAGCTGCGGTATTTGAGGGTTGTGGAGTAAAAGCAAAGGTAATGTCTCGTACGGATGAAGAAAGTTTTATTTTGGGTAGACAGGCAGTTTCTGGTAAAGAGTGTTACCCTTGTCTTCTTACAGCAGGTGATATGTTAAAAACACTAAAACAGCCTGATTTTGATCCAAAATATGCTGCCTTTTTTATGCCTACTGGTAGTGGTCCATGCCGCTTTGGTCAATATGCTCATTTTCACCGCCGTGTATTAGATGAATGGGGATATACAGAAATTCCTATTTTTTCGCCGAATCAGGATGGAGAATATTATGAAAAACTTGGTATGGTAGCAAATGATTTTATCCTCTGGGCATGGAGGGGTTTAGTGGCTGTAGATATTTTAGAAAAATTTTTAAGACATACCCGCCCGTATGAGAAAAAGCCAGGTGAAGCTGATAGAATTTATCAAAATTATCTTGAAAAAATATGTGAATATTTACGTCAAAAAGAAGAGCCATTACCTTTATTGATTCAGGCAGCAAATGATTTTGAAAAGATTCGTGATAATGCAATATCTAAACCTACTGTAGGTATTGTAGGTGAAATTTATTTACGTAGTAACCCATTTGCTAATGAAAATCTTATTAGAAGATTAGAAGCTCTTGGGGCAGAAGTATGGCTTCCACCTTTAGGTGAATGGATTTTTTATACAAATCATACTGCCATACTTCGTTCTTGGCGTCAGCGTTATTTAAAAAGATTATTGAGACTTTTGATTACAACTATTATTCAACATAAGGAAGAATGGCGATTTGTTAAAAAAGTGGCTTCTAAAATAAAACATGCTCATGAACCTTTTATTGTGCAACTTCTTCATTGGGCCAAACCTTATCTTCACCCTGCTTTTGAAGGTGAAGCAGTTTTAAGTATTGGTAAGGCTATTGATTTTCTAAAAAAAGGCACAAAAGGTATTATTAATGTTATGCCATTTACCTGCATGCCTGGTACTATTACCCAAGCAATATTTTCAAGATTACAAAAAGAAAAAGGTGGTTTTCCTTGTCTTCATTTGGCTTTTGATGGACAAGAACAAACACATATTCAAACTCGTTTAGAGGCATTTATGCATCAAGTATATAATTTTTTTGCTTTATTATGACCACCTGGTCATGAAAAATAAATTTCAACCTCAAAAAACATTTTTTTCATTAGCAGCAGAAAAACAGGAACGTTTACTTAAAGTTGCTACAGAGGAATTTGCTACTCAAGGTTATCAGAAAGCAAGCATTAACCGTATTGTTGAGAAATTAGGGATTGCTAAAGGTTCTCTTTATCAATACTTTCGCAATAAAGAGCATTTATTTCTTTTTATTTTTTCACAAGGTATCTATTTAGCAAAAAAAATATTAAAACCTATTAAAGAAGAAAAAGGTGATGTTTTTTTAAAAATTAAAACTTCTTTAAAAGCAGGAATTGAATTTATAAAAAAACATCCTCATATTTTTCATATTTACTTGAAAATTCTTTTTGAAGATAAAGTACCTGTAAGAGAAAATCTTTTAAAAGCTATTCGTTTTTATTCTAGAGATTATCTTCTTCCAATTTTAGAGGAAGGAAAAAGAAAAGGAGAAATTAGAGAAGATATAGATTTAGAAATGGCAGCTTTTATGTTAGATGCCATGATAGAACGTTTTTTACAAGCACATGTGTTACCTTATTTAGATGCTATTTCTATTTATCAGGCAGATGAAAAAGTATTGGAAAAAAAGATAGATATTTGGATAGACATTTTAAAAAAAGGATTGGCAAGAAATGTTTAAAGAAATTCTGCATAAGGTAGAAAATGGAGAAAGACTTAGTTTTAATGATGGTCTTTTTCTTTATCAAGCACCTTTATTTTTTCTTGGAGAATTAGCAAAAATTGTAAGAGAAAAATTACATGGGAAAAGGGCATATTATGTTTATAATCAACATATTAATTATAGCAATATTTGCATAAATCTTTGTAAATTTTGTGCTTTTGGTAAACCAAAAGGAGATTCAAAGGCATTCACTTTGAGTTTAGAGGAAATAGAATCTAAGGTTAAATCTCGTTTGAATGAGCCTATAAAAGAGATTCATATTGTTGGAGGACTTAATCCTGAACTTCCTTTTGAATATTATATTGAGATTATAAAGATTGTGCGCTCAATTCGTCCAGATGTCTGTATTAAAGCTTATACAGCTACTGAAATTGCCCATTTTTCTAAAATAACAGGCAAAAATATTGAAGAAATTTTATCAATTTTAAAAGAAGCAGGTTTAAATATTTTACCTGGTGGTGGAGCAGAAGTATTTAGTGATAGGGTAAGAAGGGCATTATGTCCTAAAAAGCTTTCTGGTAAAGAATGGTTAGAGGTTATCAAGACCGCCCATCGCTTAGGCATACCTACAAATTGTACTATGCTTTATGGCCATATTGAAACCATTGAGGAACGTCTTGAGCATTTAATTGCCTTAAGGAATGCACAAGATGAAACAGGTGGTTTTCTTTGTTTTATTCCACTTTCATTTCATCCAAAAAATACAAGATTAGATTACTTGCCAGGGCCAACTGGTATAGAAGATTTAAAGACAATTGCTATTTCTCGACTTATGCTAGATAACATTCCTCATATTAAGGCATATTGGGTTATGCTTACACCAAAGCTTGCGCAGGTTGCTTTAAATTTTGGAGCAGATGATATAGATGGTACTATTATTGAAGAAAAGATTACCCATATGGCAAAAGCAGAATCCCCACAATGTTTAACAAAACAGGAATTGGAAAGTTTAATAAAAGAAGCAGGTTATGAACCAGTAGAAAGGAATGGATTTTTTGAAAAAGCAAGATAAAAAACTGATTGATAAAATTTTAAGTGGTGAGCGACTTAAAAAAGAAGAAGCTATAAGACTATTTGATTTAGATTTGATTTTACTAGGTAAACTGGCACATCAAATAAGATTACGTTTACATCCAGAGCCTATAGTAACCTATATTGTTGATCGTAATATTAATTATTCAAATATTTGTATTTCTTGCTGTAAATTTTGTGCATTTTGGCGTCCAAAAGGACATCCAGAGGCATATGTTTTGAATAAAAAAGAATTAGCTAAAAAAATAGAAGAAACTATTGAATTAGGTGGTATTCAAATTTTATTACAAGGAGGATTGCATCCTGATTGGACTATTTCTGATTATGAAGAGATGCTTTTTTGGATAAAAAAACATTATCCAAATATTCATATTCATGGTTTATCTGCCCCAGAAATAGCACATATTGCTAAAAAATCTAATTTAAGTATTGAAGAAACTTTAATAAGGCTTAAAAAGGCAGGTCTTAATTCTATCCCTGGTGGAGGGGCAGAGATCTTAGTAGATAGAGTGCGTAGAATTCTTTCTCCAAATAAATGTAATGCATTTACCTGGCTTAAAGTTATGGAAACAGCACACAAATTAGGAATAAAAACCACTGCTACAATGATGTTTGGCCATATAGAAACTTATGAAGAACGTATTGAACATTTGTTTAAGATTAGAGATTTACAAGATAAAACACATGGTTTTACTGCTTTTATTCCTTGGACATTTCAACCCAAAAACACAGCTCTGAATTATTTAAAACCAGTAGGTGCTGTTGAGTATTTAAAAACATTGGCAATTTCTCGAATTATTTTAGATAATATTCCCAATATTCAAGCCTCATGGGTTACACAAGGGGCAAAAATCGGGCAAATTTCCTTATTTTTTGGGGCAAATGATTTAGGTAGCCTTATGATAGAGGAAAATGTAGTTGCTGCTACTGGTGTGAAATTTCGTATGACTGAAAAAGAAATGTGTTATTTAATAGAAAAAGCAGGTTTTAAACCACAAAGAAGAAACATGTATTATGAATGGGTTTAAAATTCATCGTGCTAAATGGATATTGCCTATATTTTGTCCACCTATTGAAAATGGTGCTATAGCTATAAGTCAAGGAAAAATTTTAGAAGTTGGCAATTATAAAGAAATAAGAAAGAAAATAAATGGTGAAGTTATTGATCATGGTGAAGGGATATTGTTTCCTGCTTTAGTAAATGTCCATACTCATTTAGAGCTTTCGGCATTAAAAGGTATTAAAAAAGATAATTTTGTTGATTGGTTGAGTTCTATTATTGTTGCAAAAATGGGATTAAAAAGAGAGAAACGTAAGGAGGCAGAAAAAAAGGCATATAATGATTTAAAGATTACAGGTACAGCCCTTTTTGGAAACATAAAAAATATACCAGAAAATGATAATCTTCCTGGAGAAGTAATTTTTTTTGAATTTATTGGTTTTAATGAAAATATAGCTCAAAAACGCTGGAAAAACTGGCTAAATTTTATAAAAACTTATCCAAAAGTAATGCCATCTGCTCATTCTCCTTATAGTGTACATCCAAAATTTTTAAAAAAAATTAAAAAATTAGCTAGGGAAAATAAAAAAATATTTTCTATTCATGTAGCAGAAAGTGAGGCAGAAGTAGAATTTTTACTTACTGGAAAAGGTAAAATTGCCTCTTTGCTTAAAGAAAAAGGTGTTTGGGAAGATGGGCTTATACCTAAAAAAAGACCGATAGATTATTTAGAATCTCTTAAGATACTTGACTCTAATACTTTATGTGTACATTGTATAGAGGTGACGCAAAAAGAGATTGAGATTTTAAAAAAATATAAAGTAAAAATCTGTATCTGTCCCAGAAGTAATGCAAATTTGGGTTTAAAAAAACCTCCTCTTTTTCTTTTTAAAAAATTTGGTCTATTTCTCTGTTTAGGTACAGATAGTTTAGCTAGTAATGAGGATTTAAATCTTTTTAAAGAAATGGGTTATTTATTAAACGAAGGTATCTTTTCTCCTAGTGAATTGTTAGAGATGGGAACATGGAAAGGTAGCATTGCTTTAGGGTTTAGATGTCGTTTTGGTACATTTTTCCCTCATGCAGAAGCAAAGATATTGTTTTCTCCAATTATTGGAAAAAATTTGGCAGAGGCTGTAATTATATCTGGAATAGAAAGAAAAGTAAGATGGATAGAAAATTACGCCTAGGTAAATTTCCATTTTTAAATTGTGTACCAATCTATTATGGTCTAGAAACAGGTAAAATAAAATGCAAAGAGGAATTTCATTTAATTTCTGCTCCTCCAACAAATCTTAATAATCTTCTTAAAAAAGCTAAATTAGATATAAGCCCTATTTCCTCAATAGCATATGTTGACATAGTTAATGAATGTTTAATTTTGCCAGAACTTTCTATATCTGCTAAGGGAAAAGTAAAAAGTGTAGTACTTTTTAGTCGTGTGCCAATAGAAGAACTTGATGGATGTCCTGTTTTTGTTACTAAACAATCAGCCACTTCCGTTGCCCTTTTAAAGCTTATTTTAAAAAAAGAATTTGGCATTAAACCTATTTATAAAAAAGGCGAGATTATTAAATTTAATGGGACAGTTATAGCTGGATTAGCTATTGGTGATGCAGCCTTAAATCTTAGGGCAAAAAGAATATATCCTTATCAGCTTGATTTAAGCGAGATTTGGCAAAAATGGACAGGTTTACCATTTGTATTTAGTTTTTTTGTAGTAAGAAAAACATTTTGGGAAATGCATAGAAGGAAAATCATAAACATTTGGCAAGCACTTCTTGCCTCAAAAAAATGGGGTCTTTCTCATTTAAATATCATTGCCACATTATATAAACATTTAGATAATCCAATTGCCTACTGGCAATGTTTAAATTATGATTTATCATCTTTGCACTTAGAGAGTCTAAGGCTATTTTTTTATCACTTAAAGGAAATGGAAGAGATTGTAACTATACCCGAAATAAAATTAATGGAAATTTAAGATGAAATTACTTATTGTTGAATCTCCAGCAAAGGCAAGGACTTTAAAAAAACTTTTGAAAAATTTTGTAGTAGAGGCTACTATTGGACATATTAAAGATTTGCCAAAAAATAAATTAGGTGTAGAGATTGAAAATCAATTTAAACCTATTTATGTAATTTTACCAGGGAAACAAAAAATTATAAAAAAATTAAAAACATTAGCAAAAAAAGCAGAAGAAATCTATCTTGCCTCTGATCCAGATAGAGAAGGAGAAGCTATTGCTTGGCATATAGCAGAAGAAATAGATAAAAAAGGAGAGAGACAGATTAAACGTGTGCTTTTTCACGAAATTACACCTATTGCTGTAAAAGAAGCATTAAAAAATCCTACATCCCTTAATTCAAATAAATATGGCTCACAACAAACCAGACGTATTTTGGATAGACTTGTTGGCTATAAAATTTCTCCACTTTTATGGGAAAAGGTAAAAAGGGGTCTTTCAGCAGGTAGGGTACAATCAGTAGCCTTGAGATTGATATGTGAAAGAGAAAAGGCTATTCAGAACTTTGTATCAGAAGAATATTGGGAAATATCTGTTTTATTAGAAGCAAAAAACCCTCCTCCTTTTGAGGCAAAACTTATTAAAATTAAGGATCAAAAATGTCATTTAAAAACAGAAGATGAAGCAAAAAAGATAATTCATGATTTAAAAGAGCCTTTTATTGTTGAAAAAATCACATCCAAAGAGAAAAAAAAGTATCCTCCTCCTCCATTTATTACTAGCACAATGCAACAGGAAGCAGCAAAAAAGCTTGGTTTTTCAGCTCAAAAAACAATGTTTATTGCTCAGCAACTTTATGAAGGCATAGATTTACCTGAAGGTAGAGTGGGTCTTATTACTTATATGCGTACAGATTCGGTACGCAGTGCTGAAATAGCTATTAAAGAAGCAAGAAAATTTATAAAAGAAAAATGGGGAGATAAGGCTATTCCTAAAAATCCATATTTTTATAAAAATAAACGAGAGGCTCAAGATGCTCATGAAGCAATAAGGCCTACCTCTGTTTATCGCACTCCAGAAAGTATTTCTAATTGGCTTAACTCTGATCAAAAAGCACTTTATGAACTTATCTGGAAACGTTTTATTGCTTCTCAAATGGCTCCTGCTATTTATGATCAAACAATAATAGAAATTACTTGTGGAGATTATCTTTTTAAGGTTACTGGTAGTATATTAAAAGATTATGGTTTTAAATATATTTATGAGGAAACCGAAGATAAAGATAAATCTGTTATTTTGCCATTATTAGAAGAAGGAGAAAAATTAAAATTAAAAAAGATTTTGCCTTCTCAACATTTTACTAAACCACCAGCTCGCTATACAGAAGCATCTTTAATAAAAGAACTAGAAGAAAAAGGTATAGGGCGTCCTAGTACATATGCTACTATACTTACTACTATTCAAGAAAGAAAATATGTTGTGAAAGATAAAGGAAAATTTAAACCAACAGAATTAGGTTTTATTGTAAATGAATTACTGATAAAAAATTTTCCTGAAATTGTAGATGTTTCTTTTACTGCTAAAATGGAAGCTGAATTAGATGAGATAGAAGAGGGGAAAAAGCTTCCTTTAGAAACACTTACAGCTTTTTATGAGGTTTTTAATCAAGCGCTCAAACAGGCAGAAATAAAAATGCTTGATGTAAAAAGGAAAGGAATTGAGACAGAAATAAGGTGTGAGAAATGTGGTGCTAAAATGATAATAAAGATTGGCAAAAATGGTGTATTTCTTGCTTGTTCTCGTTATCCATCATGCAAAAATACAAAAGATTTTGTTAGGAACGAGAATGGAGAGATTGTTATTCTAACAAAAGAAACAGAAGAAATTTGTCCAGAATGTGGTCGTCCTCTTATCAAAAAACAAGGTCGTTATGGTGTATTTCTTGCTTGTTCAGGTTATCCTGAATGCAAATATACTGCTTCTGTTACATTAAATATTGTTTGTCCTCAATGTGGTTTAGGAAAACTTGTAAAACAAATTTCTAAAAAGAAAAAGATTTTTTATCGTTGCAGTCGTTATCCACAATGTCAATTTATTTTATGGAATGAACCTATAGCTAAATCATGTCCACATTGTGGGGCTGCATTTAGAATTTTAAAAAAACAACAACTTGTTTGTCTTAAATGTGGATATAAAGAAAAATATTCTTAATTTATTCCAAATTCAACTTTGCCAGTACCAAGATAATAGGAGTCAATTAATGTTTGTGCTTGCTTTATTAGGTAGTCCTAGGAAAGGGGGAAATACAGAAAGTCTTCTTTTTGCCTTTTTAGAAGGTATAAAAGAAATGGGAGGAGAAATAAAAGTATTAAATATTGCAGAAAAAAGGATTTTTCCTTGTATAGAGTGTGGAAAATGTGAGAAAAATGGTTTTTGTTTTATTAAAGACGATATGGAAGAAATTTATTTTCTTTTGAGGCAAGCTGATGCAGTGATTCTTGCTACACCTGTTTTTTTCTACAATGTTCCTGCTCAATTAAAGGCCTTTATTGATCGTTGTCAAGTATTTTGGGTAAGAAGGTATATTTTAAATCTTATAGATCCAAAAGCCACTTTCCGTTTAGGTTTTTTGCTTACAGTAGGAGCGACAAAAGGTAAAAATCTTTTTTTTGGTATTGAGCTTACAGCCAAATATTTTTTTAAAGCTATTGGAGCAAAATACAAAAAAAAGCTTGGTTTTAAAAGAATAGAAAAAAAGGGAGATATAATTTATCATCCAACTGCATTAAAAGAAGCCTATTTAGAAGGGAAAAAATTTATAAAATCTTTTAAAAAAAGAAAAAAAATAATCTTTATTTCTCAAAAAAACGCTTGCCGTAGCCATATGGCCGAAGCCTTTTTACAACATTATGCTGGAAAATACTTTGATGTAAAAAGTGCTGGTATACAGCCAGCTTCAAATATAGATCCATTAGTAATAAAAGTTATGGCAGAAAAAGGGATTGATTTAGTTTATCGTCGACCTAAAAAAATAGAAGTTGTGCAGGAAGATTTATATGATCTATTAATTCAAATGGATGAGGGATATAAAGCTATTATTTCTGCTAATAAAGTAGAAAATTGGAATATAAAGAAAAAAGAAAAAAATATTAAAAACATACGCCAACTGCGAGATGAGATAGAAAAAAGAATAAAAAATTTAATAAAAAATTTAATTTAGGGGGCTTTAAGCCCCCTTTTTTAATCACAAGGTTCACTACAGGAAGCACATCCACCAGGGATACAAACAGAACCAGCTTCTGCTAATTCTTCTGCTGTGGCAGGACGTACACTAACTACAGAAACCTTAAAATGGAGATTTTCACCTGCTAAAGGATGGTTAAAATCAAGAATGGCTGTTTTGTCTGTTTTTTCTCTGATAGAAAAATACATTGGATTTCCTTGTGCATCTACTGTGCGATACATATGTCCTACTTCTATTTCTAAATCTGGTGGAAATTCAGAAAGAGGTACTTCTCTCATTAATTCTGGTCTTCTTTCGCCAAAACCTTCAGCAGGAGTAAGTGTAACTTCCATTGTATCGCCAGGTTTAAGCCCTTTTAATTTCCTTTCTAATGCTGGAAAGATCTGTCCTTTACCAAAAATGAAAGAATAACGCGCTGGTTCCTTTGCTCCTTCCACCACTTCACCAGAATCCAAGGTTACTGTGTATTGAATTTCCACTACCATGTCAGTATCAATCTTCATCTTTACCTCCTAAAAAATTAAAAATCACTTGGGCATACCCAAGTAAGTCCACTATAAATTATTTGCTGAATAGTGTCAATGAATAAAATGTTTACCCTTGTCTTTAAATAGGCTTTTTGTTAAAAAGTTGAAAGTCTATAAGGAGGCTTATCAATGTTTAGTATTGGTATGCAGGAATTAATAATTATTTTAATTATTGCCCTTCTTGTCTTAGGCCCAAAGAGATTGCCTGAAGTAGCTCGTGCATTAGGTAGAGGAGTAAAGGAGTTTAGAAAAGCAACAAGAGAGGTGAAAGAAAGCATTGATATAGAGGGAGAATTAAAAAAAATAGAAGATGAGATTATTTCTGAGGAGATAGAAGAAAAGGAAAAAGCTAAAAATGGGCGAAAATGAAGAATTAAAATTACCTTTTACCGTTCATCTAGAGGAATTACGTCAACGTTTATTTATCTGTCTTATAGCTATTGCTTTAGGGGCAGCCATTTCTTTTTTCTTTTCTAAAAAATTATTTTATTTTCTTGCTAAGCCATTAGTAAAACTCCTACCACCTGATCAACCTATGATTTTTACTGCCCTTACAGAAGCTTTTTTTACTTATTTTAAAGTCTCTTTACTTTTTGGTTTTATATTTGCTTCACCTATTGTTTTTTATCAACTCTGGAAGTTTGTTGCTCCAGGACTCTATGAACATGAAAAAAAGTTTGTTATTCCCTTCGTAATTTCTTCTACTTTTTTCTTCTTATTAGGTTGTGTTTTTGCCTATTATGTAGTATTTCCTTTTGGTTTTAAGTTTTTTTTAGGTTTTTCTACTGATTATTTAAAACTTTTACCAAAAATGAATGAGTATTTTTCTTTAAGTTTAAAGCTTCTTTTTGCTTTTGGTCTTATTTTTGAGTTGCCAGTCTTTACATTTTTTTTAGCAAAGATGGGAATTATTGATAAAGAAACTTTAGCTTCAAAAAGGCGTTATGCCATTGTTCTTAGTTTTATAATAGCTGCTATTCTTACTCCTCCTGATGTTGGTACTCAGCTTCTTATGGCTGGTCCTTTAATTTTGCTTTATGAAATAAGCATTTGGGTAGCAAAGATTTTTGCTCATAAGCCAAAAGTTATTTCAGAATCATCTAAATAAAATGAGAAAAATTAATTTAACGTGGTTTTTTATTTTTCTTGGTTTATTCTTTATAATTTTTGGTCTCTATTTTGGTGAGGTAAAAATACTTCTTAAAAAAGCTACAAATATTTGTTTAAGTTGTATGGGTATTGGTTAATATTATGAGACGTCGGATTCAATTTCTTTGGCTATTTTTTAATAATGGTTATTGGGCATTTTTAGGTAAAGAGAAAATCTATACAGGGCCTTTAAAAGCCTTCTGTGCACCAGGTCTTAATTGTTATTCTTGCCCAGCTGCTACTTTAAGTTGTCCTATTGGTGCTATTCAACACTTTCTTTCTGAATTGAGGTTTAACTGGCACAATAGTATTTATGTTTTCGGTATTTATGTTTTAGGAACAATGATTATTATCGGTGCCTTTGTTGGTCGTATGGCTTGCGGTTGGGCTTGCCCTTTTGGTCTTTTACAAGAAATTATTTTTAAGTTACCTACACGCAAATTTCCTTTACCTAAATATTTTTCGCTTTTTAAATATGCAATTTTATTATTTTTTGTTTTTTTATTACCTATTTTAATTATAGACAAAATGGGCTATGGTGAAGTATGGTTTTGCCGTTATCTATGTCCTGTTGGTACATTAGAAGCAGGTTTGCCTCTTTTAATATTAATACCTAGTTTAAAACAGCAGATTACTTGGGTTTTTTATCATAAACTAATAATTTTATCGATATTTTTAATAATGACTATATTTTTCAAACGTCCTTTTTGCCATATACTTTGTCCATTAGGTGCATTTTATGGTTTGTTTAATCATTTTAGTCTTTTTCAAATGCATGTAGATAAAACAAAGTGTAAAAAGTGTGATATTTGTTACAAATATTGTCCAATGGGAATTAAGATTTATGAAAACCCAAATCAATTAGATTGTTTGAGATGTCTTACTTGTTACAATGTTTGTCCTGAAAAGGCTATTTCTTTAACTTTTGGAACTCATCACACCATGTTGTTAAAGGACAAACATCACATTTAGGTTGACGTGATTTACAGATTGTACGTCCATGCCAAGTTAATTGCAAAGAAAATTTTGTCCATTTCTCCCTAGGTATGATTGCCATTAAATCTTGTTCTATTTTTAAAGGATCTCTTTGTTTTGTTAATCCTAAACGTTTAGCTAAACGGCGGACATGAGTATCTACTACAATGCCAGGTATGTTAAAGGCATTACCTAACACTACATTTGCTGTTTTTCTTCCTACTCCTGGTAAATTTGTAAGTTTTTCAAGATCAGGAGGGACTTCTCCATTGTATTTTTCCAATAATGTTTGACAACAGGCTTTTATATGTTTTGCTTTATTTTTATAAAATCCTGTAGGTTTAATATCTTCTTCTAAAGTTTTTAAATCTGCTTCAGCATAATCTTTGGCTGTTTGATACTTTTTAAAAAGATAAGCTGTTACTTGATTTACTCTTTCATCAGTACATTGTGCAGAAAGAATGGTTGCTATTAATAATTCTAATGGATTTGTATAGTTAAGAGCCACTTTTACATTAGGATAGTGCTTATCAAGTACTTCTAGTATGCCTTTAATTTTTTCTTGCATAAAAGCTTTTTAACAAAAAAAGCTTTATTTTGTCAATTATTGCTTTATTATTAAAATTTTTGTAAAGTAGATTATATGTTAAAAATATTAGCTATGGTATTGGCTGGTGGGAAGGGAGAAAGACTTTATCCCCTTACTGCTCACCGTACTAAACCAGCTGTTCACTTTGGTGGTATTTATCGATTAATTGATTTTGTCTTAAGCAATCTTGTTAACTCCGGTATTTATTCTATATATGTTTTAACTCAATATAAAGCACAATCTCTTTTAAGACATCTTCAATTAGGTTGGGTAGGTGCTTATCCTATGGATAGTTTTTTTATCTTGCCAGTGCCTGCACAAATGCGTTTAAGAGAAAGTTGGTATTTGGGTACTGCTGATGCTATTTATCAAAATACATATCTTATAAAACAATTTAAGCCAGATTTAGTCCTTATTTTTGGAGCTGATCATGTGTATTTTATGGATGTTCGCCAAATGATAGATTATCATTTAGAAAAAAATGCTGAAGTAACTGTAGCTACAATTCCCTATCCTATTTCTGAATGTTATCAATTTGGTGTAGTAGTTGTTGATGAAAATTGGCAAATTAAAAAGTTTCAAGAAAAATCTTCTAATCCCATTGCTATGCCTGGAGATCCTAATAAAGGATTAGTTTCTATGGGTAATTATGTTTTTAATACAGATGTTCTTTTAGAAGAATTGGAAATTGATGCTGAGGATAAAGATAGTTCTCATGATTTTGGTAAAGATGTTTTGCCAAGAATTTGTCAAACTAGACGTGTATTTGCTTATGATTTTTGCCAAAATAAAGTGCCTGGTTTAGAAAAACAACCTACTTATTGGAGAGATGTAGGTACTATTATTTCTTATTATGAAGCTAATATGGATTTAAAAAATCCGTTACCTAAATTAAATCTTTATAATCCAAAATGGCCAGTGCGTTCAGTTAAATATCATGATCCTCCAGCAAAGGTAGTAGTAGATGCTGAAGGTCGTATTGGGCATCTTGAGAATAGTTTGATTGCTGGTGGTTCTATTGTAAGTGGAGGTTGGGTAAGGGATTCTGTTATTGGACGTAATGTATTTGTTGGTAGTCGTGCTTTAGTTGAAGAATCTGTTCTTATTGGAGATGTTATTGTAGAAGAAGGAGCTCAGATTAGAAGAACAATTGTGGATGAAGGTAATATCATCAGAAGGGGTGAAAGGATTGGTTATGATTTAGAAAAAGATGCTGAAAGATTTTATCTTGATCTTACATCGGGAATTGTTGTTGTTCCTAAAAAAACCGTTTAATTTGATAATTTTAATTGCCATTCTTGTATAAAAATTTTGTCTTTTTCAAAATTAAATTTGGTTATAAAAACAAAACAAGTGCCTTGATAAGTTTTTTCTGCACCAGATTCTGAAAGGTTTACTGTATAGATTGGGAAAATCCATAAATGAAATGGCTGTTTGGCAGAAATATGGATAGAATTATCATAATTAATTAAAGTAAATTTTGAAATTTTTTTAAATTCTCTTACTTTTAAAATATTATATTTTTCCTCATTTATTATCAAATCCCAATTTGGTAAGAAAAGATTAAGTTCAGTAGCAAATCGAAGATTGGAAGAAAATGTAGGAAATAGTTGATAATGTACAATAATTTCTCCTTCAGTAAGAATCTTAAATTGTTTTATTAATTCTAATGTTCCAAATCCATTTATATTTCCTTTTCTTTTTAATATAAGAAAAACTCCATTTTTTTCTTTTCCCCAATCAGAAATTTCATAAGGTTCAGTAGTAAAATCTCCCAAATCTTGATATTTTGACTGACTAAATGTAAACAAATTTACTTTATTACTTAAAAAATGGTCTAAAAAATTAAAACGATAATGCCAGTCATAAACAAGATATTTATCCAAATTTGGTTGTTTTAATTTAAATTGTTCATGAATAGTTTTCACATCATCTGTTTTTTCTTTTTTTGGTTGATTAATTTTTTCTCTGATTTTAACATGATATGTTTCAGGACGACGAGTAAGAACATGAGTAAGATTTAATTTTTTTTCTCGCCACTCTAGTAAAATTAAAGCCCCACCATAAGTTGGTTTGATATAGGCATTTATTTTAGGAGAGGAAAATAGCCATTCTTTTCTTCCATCACAGTCATAGTCTTTAAATATTATTTCAATATCTTTATTAGGTAAGGCATTTTCAGCAGCAATAAGATTTTGATAAACAGCTGAGCGTAAATGTCCTAAATATAATCCACCAAAAATTCCATGCCAATAAGCACAATTGCACTGAGCTTTCCATAGATGTTTAATAGCTAAAGGAAGATTTGAAAGCTCATATTTTGGAAAATTTTTTGCTACTTTTTCACTTACAAGAATCATTTTCTTATGCATAAGATTACTCTCTTCATATTTTCGCAAAAAGTTATCCCAATTACTACCTCGCACAAATGGCTGATATCTTTCCCATTTTTTTTCTGATTTTAAAAAATCAATAAATTCAAGATAACGTGCACCAAATTCAGGTAAAAATGACCATTCCATCATTTCTTCATAAGAAGCAGGAGGAAGATAAATCCGAGCACGTGGAGGAAATTTTTCTAAAAATTCTTTTAAAGGAAGGATTTCAATTTTGTTTTCTTTTTCTAAAAAAGAAAGAAATTTTTCAAGCCATTTTTTTTTATAAACCAATTGCCAAGTATTAGGCCAAAGTCCAAATTTTTCTCCATCATCTCCATAAGTTAATGTATTTCCTTCTGTATTAGTAAAAAAACTTTCAAAATATTCAAAAATATCTTTTGGATCTTTGAAAGGAATAAGGTAGCGTAATTTTTTATCAATAGGGAAAATAAAGAGACAATAACCTTCTTTTTCAGTAATAAAATAACCATGAATGTCTTTTTTGTTTAATCCAGCATTAAAAAAATGAGTGTCATCTACTAGTGTGTATTTTATACCTAAGGGTGCTAAAAGCTTTGGCAATTCAGGGGTCCAAACTCTTTCAGTTAGCCATAAGCCCTCAGAAACCACACCAAAACGATTTTTTAAATAGTTAAGCATGTAAGAAAGTTGCCCTTTAGCATCTCTTTCTGGAATAAAAGGCAATAATGGTTCATAAAAACCGCCAGCCATAAGTTCTATTTGTTTTCTTTCTACCAATCTAGCAATTAAATCTATAAGATGAGGAAAACGCACCTCGAACCACTCCCATAAAGGACCTGAAATATGAAGGCTAAAACGAAAGCTTGGAAATTTTTCTATAGTTTTAAGAAAAGGTGCATAACATTTATATACTGCTTTTTCTAAAATCTTTTCAAAGTTACCAACAGGCTGATGTAAATGAATAGCAAAAGGGAGATAATATTTTGGCATCTTATATTTCTAATCTAAATTTAAGTTTTTCCCCTAAAGAAATAATAGCTTTAGGCAAAATATTTAACTGTGCTTTAAGTGAAATAATAGTATCCCAAAAATCATTCTGAATATGACATAAATCCAATTGGGGGGAAAGACTTTGATAGAGATCCAAAGCATTTTGAATTTGTTTGATAACATTAAAATCAAATGTTTCTTTAATTTTTTTAAGATTTGTTTTAATATAATCTTCTAAAAGATTTTTTATATCTAATGTATCTAATTTCAATCCTAACATTTTAGCCTCTTCAAGAACTTCTTTAAAATAATTTTTCTTTCCTAGAAGTTTTTTCTGACATTCTTTATAGGCTTCTTTACTCAACACAGTTTTAGCAATAGCTAAAAAGCCTTCTGGTAAAGGGATATGAAGTTGTTTTAAAGAAAGCATCAAACTTTTATTTTCTTGATAAAAACTAGCATAAGTATTTTCAAATGTTTCCAATTTATCTTTTAACAATTTAAGAGCAAGCTTTCTACGGTCGTCTAAAAAAATGTTTTGAATTTTATAACAATTTGAAAATTTTTCTAATTTAGCTTTAATTTGGTAAAAAGCCAATTCTTGGAAAAGCTTTTTATAATTTTCAACTATTGTTTCATTTAATGTTGAAAAGGCTGTTCCTATTAGGTCTAATCCGCCAAGATGGAGTATAACTGTTAGAAATTCTTTTTTTTCCTCTGTGCGTTGATGTGTGATTAAAAGATGTTCAAAAAGCAAAGAATTTCCACCTGTTTTATAAATCTCATGTTTTTTTACTTCTACATTTAAAGTATAAAAAGATGTTTTTGATAAAGGTTCTTTTAAAAGATGATTAAAGCTAAAATGAACAGCTATACGTTGAAAATCATAAAGATGAGGGCGTATTTGTTTTTGATAAATCTGAGCACCATCACCATACTCTGGTAAATTGCTTTTTGCTTTTTTAAGTATTTTGAGAAATCCTTTTTCTAAGTCTAGATTAAAATCCTTTGCAAGTTGAATGGCTCTTGCTGCATAACGTAAGTTTTGTTTAGCTTCAAGTCCAGAAATATCATCAAAGAACCAGCCACAACTAGTAAACATTAATTGACTATAATATTGCATTTCAAGGAGTTTTAATGCTTTTGTCTTTTCTTTTTGAGGAAGATAATTGCTATGTTTTTGCCAAAATTCTTCTTTTGTTTCAAAAGAGGGATTTAATACAATTTTAATATAATCATCACGAGCAGCCCAAGGGTCATGAAAATATTGACTACCTATCTCTTCAAAAAAGGAGTGAATTTTATCTCTTAACCAGTTAAGGGCATCTCTAAAAGGTCTACGCCACTTCTGATGCCACTCTGGATGAAAACCTGTGCAACAACCACAATCTCTTTCCCATCGTCCCAATCCATGTGCACAACTCCAAGCAGTATTCTCTTTTATAACTACTTCATATTTTGGAGGAAATTGACTCAAAAAATAAGAAAAATTAGTCAATTTTATGTCAGAATGATGGGAAAAATAATAAATTGCATAAGCAAGTGCCATTTCTCCAAATTTCCAATGATGTCCAAATGTTTCTCCATCAGTGACTATACTAATGAGACCTTCATCTTTTGAAAAAGCAGCTTCAATCTGTTTTGCAAATATTTCTCCACTATGTAACAGATTGCCAAAAGCAATTCCATGTGAAAGTGGGCCATGATAAAAGAAAATGTCAATAGATGTATCTTTGGTCGGATAACAACGGTAAGGTTGAGCAATGTCTAAGGTATTTTCTTCCACTTGACACCAGATTTTTTCATCTTTTGAGGAAAGTGGACGAATTTTTAATGCTTGTTTTGGTGCTAAAATAGTAAATTTAATACCCTCTTTTGCCATTAAGGCAAGTGTTTCATTATCTACTGCAGTTTCTGGAAGCCACATTCCTTCAGGTGAACGTCCAAAAAAGTATTTAAAGGCTTCAATTCCCCAACGTATTTGTGTGATTTTATCTTTAGTTGTGGCCAAAGGCATAATGATATGATTATATACTTGAGCAATAGCATTACCATGTCCATTGTAATAAAAACAGCTTTTTTTATCTGCTTGAACAATCTTTTTTAAAATGTCTGGTTTATGTTTTTCAAACCAACGCAAAAGTGTAGGACCAAAATTAAAACTTATTTCTTCATAATTATTCAAAATTTCAATGATAAAACCTTCACTATCCAAACGTCTTGCATATGCATTCGGCAAATAACATTCAGCTGTGATCCTTTCGTTCCAATCATGATAAGGTAAAGCTGTTTCTTGAAATTCAATCTGTTCTAACCAGGGGTCTTCTCGAGGAGGTTGATAAAAATGGCCATGGAAACAGACAAACTTAGACATAATTTATAATAATGATTGATATAATAAAAGATATTCATGAGCAGATTTTTCCCAGGAAAAATCACACCTCATTGCTTCTTGCATAAGACTATACCACATTTCCTTTTTTTGTTCAAAATAAAATAATGCATGTTCAATAGCTTCTAAAAAAGCCTTTGCTGTATAATCATAGAATTTAAATCCTGTACCTATCTTTTCTTCTGAATTTACATCTATGACAGTATCTGCTAAGCCTCCGGTATGGTGCACAATAGGGATTGTACCATATTTCATAGCATACATTTGGGCAAGTCCACATGGTTCATAACGTGAAGGCATAAGCAACATATCAGCTCCAGCTATAATTTTGTGTGAAAGGATATTATCAAATTTAATTTCTACCTTCATTTGATTAGGATAAGCTGCAGCTATGCTTTTTAAAGTATCTTCATAATATTTATTCCCCTGACCTAATATAATCAAACATACTCCTTTTTGCATAAGCCTTTCTAAAATTGGTAATAAAATATCTATCCCTTTTTGTTCTACTAATCTACTTACCATAGCTAATAAAGGTCTTTCTTTTAAATCTATTGGTAAACCACATGTAGCTAATAAGTCCTCTTTACATATTTTTTTTCCTTCTAAATTTGAATTTGAATAATTAATCGCAATATAAGGGTCAATCTCAGGGTTCCATATAGTATAATCTACTCCATTTAATATTCCCTTAAGTTTATGTGCATATATTTTTAAAACTCCATCTAAACCAAAACCATAATGAGGTGTCTGAATTTCCTTTGCATAAGTAGGGCTGACAGTTGTTAAAAAGTCAGCAAAAATAATTCCTCCTTTTAAAAAATTTATTTGCCCAAAAAATTCTAATCCATTTATAGAAAATAAATTTGCAGGAAGATTAGTAAATGAAAAAGTTTCTGATGGGAATATTCCCTGATAACCTAAGTTATGGAGAGTAAGAACAGTTTTTATTGAATTTAATTGAGGATAGAAATTTTGTTTTAAGTAAACTGGTATTAAAGCTGTTTGCCAATCATGGCAATGAATAATATCCCAAGATTCATTATAATGTTCAATAAAATTTAAAACAGCTTTAGTGAAAAAAATAAATCTTTCTGCATTATCAAAATATTCTTCTTTTTCAGTGCCGTAAAGAAAAGATCGATCAAAAAATTCATCTTTTTCAATAAGAAAAACACGTATATTTTCTTTTAAATAAGTTTGAAAAACAGAAAAATTAAGCCAACGCCAACCTAAACCAAGACGTAATTTTTCAATAACTAATTTTAAAGAATAACCACCTTCTTTTATACAACGATAAAAAGGAAGAATAATATCTGTATTTATACCTTGATTAGATAAATAAATTGGTAAACTACCACAAAATTCTGCTAACCCTCCAGTGCGAGCAAAAGGAGTTGCTTCAGAAGTGACAAAAAGGACTCTCACTTTTTAGATTTTTTATTTTCTTTCAAACAATCCTCACGCCAAAGGCAATTTTCTTCTCCACATTCATAAACTCGATCTGTTGCAAAACAAGGAATATTACCTTCAGCTTTTTGAATACTTCTAATCAATTCCGCTTTTTTCATTCGTCCTATTCTTAACCCCATTTTTTTAGCAATTGCTTTTACTTCTTTTAGAGTCATTTTTTATTCCTTTTTATTTATTTTTTCCTAATTAAAACAAGACGATCTCCCATTTTAACCTGATCACCTTCTTTAACAAAAATTTTTTCTACTGTTCCTTCTACTTCACTAATTAAGGGTGTTTGCATCTTCATAGCCTCAATTATAATAACAACATCTCCTGATTTAACAATATCTCCAATTTTTACCTCAATTTTTTGTATACTAGCATTAAAAGGTGCTCGAATATCTCCTACTTGAGCAAGGGCATCTATTTCTTCTCGCGTAAGTGCTGTAACAGCTACTTTTTTCTCCTCTATTTCTGTAACCAATACTACTGGATGTAAATCAATGGTAAAATGTGTAACTTTTTTCCCATCAGTTTCATGAGTAGGTCCTACTTCAATAATATGTAATTTACCTTTGTAGTCAGTAAAAGTAATTTTTTCTCCTATCTTAAACCCACCTTGTCTAAACCAAACTTGTGGTGGGAGAACAAATGTTTTGCCAAATTGTTCTTCAAATTTAAAAAAAGCTATAGCATCAGTAGGATGTTGGAGATAAAGAACAAGCTCTTCTGTTGTAGCCTTTCTTCCAATCTTTTCTTCAAGGGTCTTTTTTTCTGCTTCTAAATCTACCGGTTTTATCTCTTCTAATCCCCATTGTTCATCAACTATTTTTTTCCAATCAGGTCCAAATACTTTTTTATAAATTTCATCACTAGGCCAATAAAAAGGAAATGGTCCATAACGACCTAAAAGCAGATTTTTTAAATCACCACTAGGGTTAGCATAACGTTCGCCAGAAAGTACATTATCTACAGCTGTTGTCCAAAGTATTTGTGAACCTGGTGTTACACTCCACCAATTTCCAAGTTCCCGATGTACACGAGGGAGTTCTTCTAACAAAATCTTTGGCATTAAATGAAGAAAACCACCCTTTTCTGCTTGTTCAAGGCTACTGCCCATTGCTCCACCTGGCAATTTATGTATCTGAACAGTTGGATCAAAGCCCTTATACTGAGATTCAAAACAAGCATAAGCTAATCTTTCTTTACGTAATACTTGTGAAGTGGCAATAACAGCATTTCTATCAATACCTTCAGCTTTATAGCCATAAGCTTCAAGGGTATCAATAACAGTTAATATAGGAGGAGGACCAAAAAATCCTGTTAAGGCATGATCACCAGCATCAACAATTTTTGCTCCATTCATTACTGCTGCCACAATCCGACCAATGTCATTACCGTCTGTATTATGGCCATGATAGTGAATAATAAGCTCAGGAAATGCCTGTTTAATTGCTTTAACTAATTGTCCAATTCTTTTAGGTGTGCCAAGACCACCATGATTTTTAATACATAAGATAATATCTTCACCTGTAACTTCAATAATTTCTTTCACTTTTTTTACATAAAATTCATCTGTATGTTCAGGACCTGTAGAAAAACAAATACATGGTTCAAGAACCTTTCCAGCTTTTTTAACTTCTTCAAAGACAGGAATCATATTAGGGACATAGTTAAGAAAATCAAAAACTCTCCATACTTCTATATATTTAGCAAATTCCTTTACTGTTAGCCTAATTACATTTTCTGGATAAGGTCTATAGCCAAAAAGATTAATACCACGGCAAAGTGTTTGAAACATAGTATTGGGCATTTCTTGCCGTAGTAATTCTAATTTTAAAAAAGGATTAACTTGTTTTCTAAGCATATCCACATGCACTGAAGCACCACCACTGATTTCCAAAGAAAAATAACCAGCTTGATCACGATAAGGGGCAGCTAAAAGGTCAGTATGAAGCAAAATTCTATTTTTAAAATCTGACTGAGATAAATCTCTTTGAGTGTTAGTGATATAATAACCTTTAGCTTTTCTTAATATTTCTAAAATTTCTTTTACAGACATGTGTCGGGTGATTCTCATGTTTTCCTCTTAAATAGCATAGGGATTAAAACCACGATGATGAATTTCAGCAATTAATCTAGCAATTTTTGAAACTTCTTGCTCCTCTTCTTTATAATTTAAAAGATGAGGATGTGTTTCCAAATAACCAGTATCAAAATTACCAGCACGAAAATCAGGGTCATCTACAATTTGTAGATAAAAAGGGATTGTTGTTTTTGGGCCAATAATAATAAAGCCATTTAATGCTCTTTTTAGCCTTTCTACAGCTTCTTCCCAAGTAAGACCATAAACAGTTAATTTTACTAAAAGGGAATCATAAGCCTGAGGTACAACATAACCAGGATAAGCACATCCATCTAGTCTTACTCCAAAACCTCCCGGAGAATAATAAACAAGTACCTTTTTCCCTGATTCAGGTAAAAAATTATTTTTTGGATCTTCAGCATTAATCCGCATTTCAATAGCATGTCCTCTTAATATGACATTTTCTTGAGTAATGGGTAAAGGATTACCAGCAGCAATTTCCAATTGAGCTCTAACAATATCTACACCTGTTATCATTTCAGTAACAGTATGTTCTACTTGCAAACGTGTATTAATTTCTAAAAAATAAAACTCCTTCCCTTTAACGAGAAACTCAACAGTGCCAGCATTGATATAACCTACTTTTTTTGCAGCTTTAATTGCTGCTTCACAGATTTGAGAAGTAAGCTTTTCATCATTAAGCATATCTGGAGCAATTTCTACTAATTTTTGATGGCGCCGTTGAATAGAACAATCTCTTGTGCCTAGATGAATAACATTACCATATTCATCACCTAGAATCTGTACTTCTATATGCTTGGGATTAGGTAAATATTTTTCTAAATAAACTCTGGGATCTCCAAATGCTGATTTAGCTTCAGCTTCAGCTAAAGGAATTTGATTAAGCAATTCTTCTTCATTATTTACTTGTCTAATTCCACGTCCTCCTCCACCACCTACTGCTTTAATTAATAAAGGAAAACCATATTTTTTAGCAAAACTTAAAGCCATTTCTTTTCCTTCTTCTCCTGAAGGTAAAGGGTCTGTACCTGGTACTACTGGAATACCTGCTTCTTCCATAAGTTTCCGAGCAATAACTTTATCTCCTAATGCTTTAATTACTTCTGTAGGAGGGCCAATAAATACTAATCCTGCTTCACGGCACGCTTTAGCAAAATCAGGATTTTCTGCAAGGAAGCCATAACCTGGATGGATAGCTTCAGCTCCAGTCCTCTTAGCTGCAGCAATCATCTTTTCAACATTTAAATAATCAAAACATGGCCCATCCCCTAACCAAACTGCTTCATCTGCTTGAATTACATGTCTTGCTTCTGCATCTGGTGTTTCATAGACAGCTACTGCCGCACTTCCCCATTCTTTGATGGCTCTGATAATCCTTGAAGCAATTTCCCCTCTATTTGCTACCAAAATTTTTTTGAACCTTTTTTTCAACATAATCCCCTTTTTAATTGAAACACTACTTTATGTCAAGCTTATGTCAAATTTTATTTAAATCACTTTAGGTTTTAAAGCATAAGGTAAAGGATCTTCTATACCAGCTAAGGCAAAGGCTCTAAGGCGTAATAAACAAGAAGGGCATTTACCACAAGCAACAGTTTCATTTTGATAACATGACCAAGTAAGGTGAAAAGGAGCTTTAAGTTCAGCTCCTTTTTTCACTACTTCCCATTTCTTCATGTGAATAACAGGTGTTACAATCTCAATATGTGTTTCAGGTTTTGTTCCTAATTCTATCAATCGATTATAAGCCTTAAAATATTCCTCACGACAATCTGGATATCCACTACTATCTTCTTCCATTGCTCCTATAAAAATCTTTTCTGCACCAATTACTTCTGCCCAAGAAACACCTATAGCAATAAGATGGGTATTGCGAAAAGGTACATAAGTAGTAAGGACTTCTTTATCTTCTAATACATACTCTGGTATTGGAATCTGTGTATCTGTAAGACTTGAACCTCCAATTTCTTTTAAAAAATTTAAAGAAACTACTAAACGATATTTTGCTTTATAATAATTGGCAATATCTTCAAAAGCCTTCAATTCTCTTTTTTCTGTGCGTTGGCCATAATTCACATGTAATAAAGCAAGCTCATATTCTTGTGCAGCAATAGCTGCTGTTACACAACTATCTAATCCACCACTTACTAACACTACTGCTAATTTTTTCATGATTTAGGACTATTTTGGTAGTTCTTCCTCTACAAACTTTTCGCCTAAAGGTGAAATGGTATAATATCCTCTTTTTGAGCCTTTATTAAAATATTTATATCTACTTCTTACATCTCTAATTGCCTGTGTAAGTACTTTAGGTGGGGTGAGACCAAGGGCTTGATAACATTGACGCAAATCTGTTTGTGAAAATTCTTCTTTCCCTTCAAAGTGTTTTAAATAATAAGCAAATACAGTAATTGTTTTTAAATGACTACGAGGATTTTTCTGCTGATAAAATTCATAAAGCTTTCTAGTATTGATAGCTACTAGTGTAGGAGTTGTTGATCTTAATTTTGCCTGTAAATATTCAAGTAAATAATCTTTAATTTTTCCCCATTCTTCTTTTACAAAAGCTTCTGTCCCCTCTATTTCCCAGCTTAAATCTTCTAATGTAAAACCAATGCGGGTTAAATTTTCCATTTTTACCTCCTATTTTTCAATATTATATACTTCTCCAGGCTTTAAGACTACAATTTTTACCTCCGGTGCAATCTTTTGTGCAATTTCAACAAAAGAATTAGCATCTGGAGCAATAATAGGAAAAGTGCCATAATGCATGGGTATAGCTAATTTAGGTTTTAGAAGTTTTAAGGCTTGGGCTGCTTGATAAGCGTCCATGGTGAAAACCCCTCCAATAGGAATTAATGCTACTGTTAAGGGATAAATTTCACTAATCAGTTGCATTTCACTAAAAATACCTGTATCTCCTGCATGATAAATATTTATATCCTGAAAACTAATAATATAACCTGTAGCAACCCCACTACTACTTGAATGGTAAGCCTGAACCATTGTTATAGTTATGTTATTTATGTTAAAAGAACCTCCAATATTTAAACCATATCCATTATTTGCAATATTTTTTTCAGACAATCCAGCTTCGGCAAATTTTCTAGCTGTTTCTACATTAGCAACAAGAATACCATTACTTTGTTTAACAATTTCAATTGCTTGACCAGTATGGTCAAAATGATCATGAGTAACAAGTACGATTTCAGCATCTTTTATTTCTTGCCATTTAACAGGAGATTGAGGATTTTCTAACCAAGGATCAATATAGATTTTCTTTCCATTAACCTCTATTTTAAAAGCAGCATGTCCTAACCACATAATTTTTATCATAATACTACCTCTCTATGTTTCCAAAAATAACTTACATTTTTCGAAAAATCAAGACAAAGATTTAATAGCTGTATAAAGACTTACTATTCCATTAGTAAGATAACGATGCTTTATATTATGAAAACCTGCTTTTTTCATTAAATTCATCCATTCATTTGGTTGATAGAATAAAGCAATAGAATTAGAAAGATATTGATAAGCTTCACCTTCTCCACTTATTATTCCTCCTATTTTTGGCAAGAGATGCTTTAGATAAGCAAAGTAAAATGCCTTAAAATAAGGATGCAGAGGATGAGAAAATTCAAGAATAACTAATTTCCCTTTATCTTTTAAAACACGTTTCATCTCTTTTAATCCTGCTAATTGGTCAGTAAAGTTTCTTACTCCAAAAGCAACCATTACAGCATCTATACTTTCATTTTTTAATGGTAAAGAAAGTGCATCACCAGCTATTGGGAAAATTCTCTTTTCTTTTCTATAACCATAAAAAAGCATAGATGGACAAAAATCTAAAGCAATAATTTTTCCTTTAAAATCAATCCATCTTAATAAAGCTTTACTTAATGGAAGAGTGCCTGCACATAAATCCAATACTACTCCTTTTATTCCTTTAAGACATTTTACTGTTTGCCAACGCCAATAATGGTCAAGCCCAAGACTTAATAAAGAATTTAAAAAATCATACCATCTTGTTATTCGCTTGAATTTTTGCTGAACAAAAGATTTATTTGGTTGCATTTTATAAGCTTATTACAACATACTTATTTTCTTTGCAAGGAGTGTCTTGACAGTCTAAAAAACAATGTACAAAAATGAAATGATGAAAAACTTAGAAATTTTAGAAAAAAGGCTTGGCTATTTTTTTAAAAATATTAAATTATTACAACAAGCTTTAATTCATCGCTCTTATGCTCATGAAGCAGGGGTTATAAGTAATGAAAGGTTGGAGTTTCTTGGTGATGCAGTACTTGAATTAGCTATTCGTACTTTTTTATTTGAAAAAGAGCCAAAATTGACAGAAGGTGAATTAAGCAGACTTAAGGCTTTTCTTGTTGAAGAAACTACTTTGGCTGAAGTGGCATGTTCACTTGGTCTTTCTGAATTTTTATGGTTAGGTAAAGGAGAAAAAGGGACTGAATCTATACTAGCAGATACTTTAGAAGCAGTTATAGCTGCAATTTATTTAGATAGCGATTTTACTACAGTAAAAAAGCTTATAAAAAAATTATTTAATCCTTGGTTTATTAAGGTTTATCAAGGTGATTATCGAGATTATAAAACAGAATTGCAAAATATTCTTCAATCTCGCTATAAACTTTTGCCAACTTACCGTATTCTTAAAATAAATGGGCCTGATCATGATCGAATATTTCAAGTAGGTGTATTTATTAAAAATGAGTTATGGGGAAAGGGTGAAGGAAAATCACGTAAAAAAGCAGAGCAAAATGCAGCAAAACAAGCATTACAACGGTTAAAAATATGAAGCCATATATTATCCCTATATTTATTCCACATATGGGTTGTCCACATCATTGTATTTATTGTAATCAATCTACAATTACTGGAATAAGAGGTTTTTCTTTAAATAAAATTAAAGAAACCATTGATTTTTTTCTAACTAGG
>Ga0209410_1000059_pt1 | contig 41865 bp, 38 predicted proteins | sample Mar14436cmmetaG_FD_184135 | JGI IMG/M metagenome (GOLD analysis project Ga0209410, IMG submission 184135) | Marine hydrothermal vent microbial communities from Guaymas Basin, Gulf of California to study Microbial Dark Matter (Phase II) - Marker... ... | reverse complement strand
CTGTAAGAATATGCATGTTTGTATAGTATTCAGGTAGATTATGTGCCTCATCTACGATTATTGCATATTTAAATGGCTTTAATTGTAAATAATGCGGTTGATTAAAAAGAAAATAATATGTTCCTATAATAATGTTTGCAGAGGAAATTAGACTTTTAACTGTGTAATAGGGGCATGCATTATGTTCTAGAATATTTAAAACAACATTTTCTAAATGTTCGCTTCTTACAATATCTGGAATTATACTTCTAGGGTTTATACTCTGGTATTTCTTATAAAGTATACAAGCCTTCGCTCTTCTGAGGTTTTCACATAATCTATAGGGACTTTTATATATATCAAGTTCGGTGTACGGGCAGTAAAACTCTTTTCCTAACAATGGTAGAATAATGGGTGTAAAAGTATTAGGAAATTTATTTACGTACTGTTTAAATTTCATATAGACTTCACTGATCTCGGTGTTTGTTCTGGTATAAAATAACACCCTGTATCCTTCATATGCTAAAATCAATGATAAAATAACTCCTAATGTTGTTTTTCCCCATCCAGTTCTGGTTTCAAGTAAGTACGTACCTCCCCGTAATATATTATTTATAACTTGCTCATCTATTTTCAATAGCCTATTTATCTGTTTAAGATATTTTTTCATCACCTCATACAGTTTATTTCTCTCTAAATCCTTTTAAAAACACCCATTAATAGAGCAACGTTATATTAACTTTGAATAAATAAGTAAAAGTTTTTATTTCCATGTGGTGAAAATAAATCTATGTTCATAGTTCTTGAAGGTATTGACGGTTCTGGTAAAACTACAGTTGCAAAGGAGTTATATAATTATCTGGTTGGTAAGGATTTTAAAGTTATATTAACAAGAGAGCCTACCGACGGACCAATAGGCCGCTTTATAAGAAACTATATCTTTAGGCTTTCACAGCGGAATCCACTAATAGAGGCATTACTATTTGCATCTGATAGACTATGGCATAATGAGAATATAATTAAGCCTAATTTATCTAAAGTAGATTATATAATTTCAGATCGCTATATATATTCCAGTTTAGCTTATCAGACTAATTCTGAGATCTCCGAGGGTTTTATATATCTAATTAATAAGGGAATAGTTTTCCCTAAATATGCATTCTTTATAGATGTTAAACCGGAGACTGCCTTTAGTAGGATAAACCATGCTAAAAATATTTTTGAAGAGCTAAATTTTCTTAAAAGAGTATATTCTAAATATGTAGATCTTTCAGATAGAGGATTTTTGATCCGTATCCCAGGTCAACGGGACGCTAAAGATATTATGAATGATATTCTTTCATATATATTGAAAAAATAGTAGGTCGTGAGTGAATATAGGAATGTACGTTAAGCATCCATTAGTTAAGGAATATTCAATAGAATACCGTGAATATCAAGTTGAGGCGGTTAAGAAAGCTATTAAAAGCGACACTCTAATCGTACTTCCTACTGGAACAGGTAAAACTGTAATTGCGGCGTTACTTACAGCAGAATGGTTGTTTATGCATGGGGAAGATGCTATGGTAATATTAATAGCCCCTACTAAACCATTAGTAGTCCAGCATGAAAAATTATTTAGACAGACTCTTAAAATAGGCCCCTTTGACCTAATTTCATTGAGTGGCGAATATCCACCAAGTAAACGTAGAGATCTATGGAATCGTAAAATTATTATAGCTACTCCACAAGTAGTTTATAATGACCTTATCAAAAACGTTGTCAAAATAAATGAGAAACTTCTTATAATTGTTGATGAGGCTCATAGAGCTGTAGGTTCACATCCATATGTGAAAATAGTTGAATATATTATGTCAGCTTATCCACATATCACTATAAGAGTAGTGGCCTTGACAGCTTCTCCCGGCAGTAAAGAGAAAACTAAGAATATTATGAACAATCTTAATATTAAAAATCTATTTATTTTGTCTCAATACGACCAAAAAATTAAAAAATACTTCCCTGGTTACGATATAAATCCAATTTTTATTCATGCAGACACTTACTTTTATTATCTCATTGGGTTATTGAAGAGATATCTGGGGCATAAGGTAGATGAATATAATTCCCTTGTGGAGCACATTAATCGGGATTTGAAAATTAATCAAAGTAAAATTAGTTATACATATATTGATCAAAGACGCAAAGATTTAGAAGATCTATATATCAGTGGATTATTGGATACTAGAGTCAGATCACGTCTTAAAAGAATATTATATCAGATACTAATATTGGATAAATTATTATCATACGTCGAGACATATAGCTATAAATATGCATATGACTATATTAGAAAGCTTCAGCAAAAATCTAGACGGGGAGCAATAGCAGAGAAGGAAATACTCGGTTCCAGTGAAATCTCGGAATTTACCCTTATTTTAAAGAAAATTATTGAAGAAAATACAGTGTATCCAAAACTAAAGAAACTACATGAAATCCTATCTAAAGAGACGTTTGAACGTGCATTAGTATTTACAAGTATAAGGCAAGTGGCTAATGAAATAAAGGAGTATTTATTGCATAATAACATTAGCTGTAATATTCTTATAGGTCAACGTAAAGAGTCTGGTTTTGGGCTATCCCAGAGGGAGCAAATTAATATATTAAACAGCTTTAAAAAAGGGATATATAAGGTTATAGTTGCAACTCAAATTGGGGAAGAAGGATTAGACATTAGTGAAGTCGATTATGTAATATTTTACGATAATCCCGTAAGTGCGATAAGGCGGATTCAAAGGATGGGTAGAACTGGTAGAAGGAGGAGGGGGACAATTTTCTTTTTAATCATGAAAAATACTAGAGATGAATCTAGATATTGGGCAGGGTTGAAAAAGGAGATAAAATTATATAGGGAACTAAAGTCGGCTAGACCAATTGGCTACAATAACATAGAGAAAATTGATAAATATATAATGGGCGCAAAAGTAGAAGTAAGTTCTACTACCTCTAAATTAATGGATAAAGACAACTTGATAATAGTTGATTATAGGGAACATGCGGCTGATATTATAAATCTTTTGAAAATAAATGGATTTAACGTTGTGCTTGACGATCTCCCAGTGGGAGATTACCAAATTGGTAATATAATAATTGAAAGAAAATCCATGAACGATTTAGCAACGTCACTTGTCGAAGGAAGATTATTTAACCAATTAAAAAGGTTGAAGAATCTAAAGGAATATGATGTATTGCTTGTGATTGAAGGGAGTTTAAGTGAGTTTACTAAAAGAAGCAGTCTACCAGTTTTCATAGGAACTATATTGTCAATACTATTTGACTATAAAATACCTATTTACTTAAGCAATAATTACCATGAAACATTTGAGTTAATAAAAAATATTTATAAAAGAGTTAGTGAGAGAAAAATGCCAACAATTAAATTACGTATGGATAAGAAGCCATATGACATAAAAGATATCCAAAAATTTGTTCTAGCCGGGATTCCTGGCATTGATAATGTTCTGGCAGAAAGACTATTATCTCACTTTAAAAGTCTATCTAGCATAGCAAATGCATCTATAAATGAATTAATGAATGTAAAGGGAATTGGAAAAGAATTAGCGGTAAAAATTTATAAAGTATTTCACGAGAAGTTTATCCCTTAATCTCCTTTAAAAGTTCTAAATATTGTTTAAGCAGTTTCAAATCAGAGGAATTTTTGAAGTCGGATGATAGATAAAGTTCATTAATTCTATCTAAAATTTTTTTCTTTATCTTGTTCATAAGATTCTGTTCAATAATCTCTAAGGCTTGTTTTTCATCCTCAACAACATGGACTTCTCTATTACATTTGGCGCAGAAATATTTTGTTCCTTTTTTAAGTAATGGCGAGCCACATACTGGGCATTCTAGATCTGTTATTACCCAGCCTTGTTTCATATAGTCAGCTAGTTTCTTTGATAGGGTCACAGTATCCCTCAAAAATTTTATAGAAGATACCACCTATAAAATCTGTTGAAAGAAGGGGGTTGAAATCATGCCTAGAAAAATAAGTAAGGAGGAGATAAAGCAGAGAATTGAGGAGGCGGTTAAAATCCTAAATACTATTGCGAATAATAGACAGATTCCACGAAATATTAGGAGGACAGCTGAAGAAACCATCAACTTATTACATGATGAAAGCCTTACACCCGCGACACGGGCTGCTTCAGCTATACAGGCGATTGAAAATATGGCTTATGATCCTAATATGCCTTTATTTGCTCGAATGTGGGTATGGAAAGCTGTAGCATTATTAGAAGTGATTAAAGATTAGACCAACAAATCTATTTTTCAATACAGTTAAACTACGAGAAAAAGAGTTATAATTTAATTCTTAAGAGTATTATCCTTTATCCATTATTTAGAATAGAGTTTTCTCTAGTATAATATTATCGAAAAATTAAGAATAAACGATGCGGGGGGTGGGATTTGAACCCACGAAGGCCTACGCCACGGGATACCCCATCATAGATCTTGAGTCCCGCCCCATTGGCCAGGCTAGGGAACCCCCGCACCCTTCATATATATACTTGTAAATGGATTTTTTAATTTTACCTGTATTTTAAATGTAAGAGATTTATATAATTATAGTTGTCCCACATTCTCCCTTTTCGATATAATTATAGAGACTTGTTCTAGACGGAGCAATAATACATGTTGGGATATTATATTCTTTAATTATATTTAATGAGGATTTATCAAATAATGGATAATATCCAGCGGATTCCTTATATTTCTCGATAATCTCAATCAATTTATCTATATGTATAACATTTATTTTTTTGGCGTCACTAAACTTTTCTGGATCCTTGTCGTATACAGCTCCTACTCTAGTCATATTTATCAATGGTGAGGATAATCTTGAAGCAATATATGCTGAAACAGCATTTGTAGAGAAACCAGGTGATACTCCACCCATCACAATATTTTTTCTAAACTTAAAATAAAGAGTCAGAGCTTCCTCAACCGATGTAGGTATACTCTCGACGACTGATGGCTTAAGTAGTTGAAGAAGAATATATGCATTTAACCTTGAGAAGTATATTCCTAGCATATCTAAATCATATTCACTAGCATAGGAATACTTTCTTAGAAATGTTAATACAGATCTTAAATAGCTTCCACCTCCAACCACAATAATAAATGTCTTACCCTTTTCAGACAAGCTTTTAATATACTCGGCTAGTTCATAGAGTTCATGTAACATATCGTCGTTAAATAGATATCCAGTAATCTTCAAAACATAACATTTTTCATCTATCTTCTTCATCGTAAAAAATATAATATTGAAGTACTTATTAGTAGAAGGAGATAAAAAGAAGTACATTTATTGTATATGAGGGAGTTAGGTGGCTCATATGGAAAATGAAGAGATCCAGAAAATGAGATTAAAAAGATTAATTGAAGAGCTTAAAAGAAAGGAGGGGAGAGGTACGGAATTAATTTCATTATACATCCCTCCCCGTAAACGAATGAGTGAAGTTATAAATTATCTTAGACAAGAATATGCGACTGCGGAGAACATAAAATCTGATCAAACACGTAAGCATGTTAAAGATGCATTAACGAAGGTTATGGAAAGATTGAAATATTACCAAAGTTCACCTGAGAATGGACTCGTCGTTTTTTGTGGGGCAATACCACAAAATGGACCCGGCACAGAAAAAATGGAGATCTATGTAATCGAACCCCCTGAACCAATCAATATCAATTTATATAGATGCGACGATCACTTTCACACCGAATATCTTGAGGATACATTAAAGGAAAAGGATGTATATGGATTGATATCTATAGATATAAATGAAGCCGCAATAGGATTGTTGGAGGGTAGTAGGCTAAAGATACTATCTACCCATACATCAGGCATACCGGGTAAGCATAGAGCAGGAGGACAGTCCGCTAGAAGATTCGAGAGACTGAGGGAGATGGCAATACATCAATATTTTGATAGAATCGCTAGACACGTCAATGAAGAATTTCTATCAGATGAAGTCTTTAAGAGATTAAGAGGGATAATTATAGGAGGCCCTGGATTTACTAAACATGAATTTGTAGAGGAATCAGACCTGGATTATAGAATTCGTGAAAAAATAATTGGCTTCATAGATACAAATTACTCTGGCGAAGAGGGATTAAGAGAGATTATAACAAAAGGAGAAGAATTATTGAAACACGCTAAGTATCAGCAGGAGAAGAAGCTCGTTGACGAGTTTCTAAATAATCTAGCTAAAAAACATGATATGGTGTTATATGGATTTAATGATATAAAAAGATATTTATATGATGGTATTATCGATAAAATTTTAATAAACGACGATATAAATTATTATTATATAAAAATTAAATGCAAAATTTGTGAGCATGAGGAAGAAATCATTGTAAAGGAGAGTGAAAAGATTAAACTTGAATATAGATTGCCTCCGTGCAAGAAATGTGGAGGGGAGACCGAGATTATCGAAGAAAAACATATTATCGATTATTTAGATGAAGCCTCGAAACTCTCCGGTTTTAAGCTTTATATTATAACGGCGGATACTGAACACGGAAGGATATTATCCCAATTTGGAGGAATAGTTGCAATTCTCAGGTATTCTTTAAGATACTAAAAATTATTTTATAAGTATATTTGCGCCTCCTCTACAGACGCAATCTCAGCTGAATATACAATCTCTTGTATATTATGAAGATCCTTTAAATCACGTTCATACTCCTGCATATATAGTGGTAGAACAATCTTTCTCACAGAATTCTTCAACGAAACTCCCGCCTTATCCTTCCTCCTCCATATAATGGAGTTTAGCTTAATGATCTCATTTAATAGGGGCTTATCTATTTTTATAGGTATTTTACTTGGAAAGCTCTCTGTTAATATACCTTTTTTATTATACAGCTCCCTCCATATATAATCTGTGATAAATGGTATGACGGGATGCATCAGTAATAAAATTGTTCTAAGTGTTTTATGTAATGTATACCAAGCGGATCTCTGTTCCTCTTGAGTAAATTTATTATCTTTGTTATATGCCCGTGACTTTACAAGCTCTATATAGTGCGAGGCAAATATATTCCATGTAAAATTCCTTATTTTATTTGATGTATAGAATGTATCCAGATGTGAGTATTCTTCTTCAGCTTGGTCAATTAGACTATTTAATAAACTGAGAATCTCTTTATCAATCTTAGTTAGTTCCTCTATATTAATTTCGTTGTCTTTAACATATGGGAAACTCGATATAAAGCGTGAGATATTCCAGAGTTTGTTAATAAACTTTTTAGCGCCCCTTACCTTCTCCTCATTAAACTGATAATTGTACCCTAGTTTCGTCTCGCTGGCAGCCCATAACCTGAATGCATCTGCACCATACTTTTCAATTATTGGTAAAGGATAGACGATATTTCCGAGATGCTTATGCATCGGTCTACCATGCTTATCCAGTCCCATACCAGATAAACGTACAAATTTAAACGCTGGCTTCCCCGTCAATAAATATACTCTTAATAATGTATAGTATAGCCATGTTCTAACGATATCAATTCCTTGAGGTCTTACGGTTACTGGGAAAGCCTTCTTATATAATTTTTCATCTCTTAGATATCCCGATATATATAAAGGGGAAATACTTGAGTCAAACCACGTGTCGAATGTTCTAGTCTCGCCTATAAATTCAGTAGACCCACATTTCTTGCATTTTTTAAAGGGTGGAACATCTTTCCAAGGTCTATAATATTCACCTGGCTCCGGGACATGAGGCTCTCCACACTTCTTGCAATACCATATAGGAATCTCAGTCCCATAATATCGATCTCTACTAATGGCCCAATCAATTGATAATCCATCTATCCAGTTGATAAGGATCTGCTTATGAAAATCAGGTAGAAACAGTATCTCGTCGGCTATCTTCTTTATCTCATTTTTAAATTCTAATTGCTTCAGATATAGTGCATCGGTAATAATAAATTCGACTGGATTCTTAGATCTCCAACATATAGGAATATTCTGCGATATCTTTTCTTCTTTGATGATATAACCCATATCTTTTAGATCCTTTACTATCGCTTTTCTAGCTTCTTCGACACTTAATCCCTGATATTTACCAGCAAGTTTGTTCATCTTACCATCTTTATCTATTAAGATCCTTGGTTTGAAGCCTAATTCCCTAAATAATCTAATATCTTCAAGGTCTCCGAAAGACGATAGCATCATCACTCCAGAACCGAATTCAGGTTTCACCGAAGGATGCTCTAAAATAGGTACTGAGTAATTATATATCGGAATTATCGCTTTGTTATCTTTTAAGTCTTTGTATCTTTCGTCCTTAGGATTATATAATAATGCAGCGGTAGCACCCAATAACTCAGGTCTAGTTGTTGCAACTACTACGTAGCCGCCTTTACTTAGATCGAAACGGATGTAATATAATGTACCTTCAGTTTGTTTATACTCAACCTCCGCTTCCGCGATTGTTGTATGACATACAGGACACCATATAGTCGGTCTTTCCGCCTTATAAATCAGGTTTTTATTCCATAATTCGATGAAGGTTGCTTGAGTAATCTTCCTATACTCGGGACTATCAGTTTTATATGGATTTTTATAATTTGCCATAAGTCCCATTCTCTTAACTATTTCAATTATCTCCTTCTCATACTTGTCCAAGAGTTCTCTACATAAATTTATGAAATATTCTCGATCGACATCTTTAGCCCGTATACCATAAATTTTCTCTATAGTGATCTCAATTGGTAAGCCGTTTCTATCTATTCCCATCGGAAATAGGATATTATATCCTTTAAGTTTATAATATCTTGCAAACATATCGAATTGTGCGTAATGTGCAGCCGCAGCAACATGCCAGCTGCCAGAAGCATATGGTGGAGGAGTATCTATAACGAATAACGGTTTTTCGTCTATAAGCTTAAAAGTATATATATCCTCTTTATCCCATAATTCTAGTATCTCATTCTCCTTCTTAATATCCCAAGATCTTTCTCTTAGTAATGGCCTAAACTCCATATTTTACTACACCTATATGTATCGCCTTGGAAGAAATAAATAAATAATTTAAAATATAAATAATCCAGATAAATGATTTAATGATATGAAGGGCCCGTAGCTCAGAGGCAGAGCGAGGGCATCCCCCCTCGAGCCCGGCTGATAAGTCTCTCAGATACCGGGAGGTCGCCGGTTCGATCCCGGCCGGGCCCACCATACCAAGATAAATTTTCAAATTAAAAAAGTAAATTATATAGTAAAGGTTATTGATAATTGAGGCCCCGGTAGCGTAGCCTGGACAGCGCACGGGCCTTCGGAGCCCGGGGTCGTGGGTTCAAATCCCACCCGGGGCGTGTCTATGGATATTTGCAGTATACTATTCCTTTAACCCTCCTAACAAAATATTCGCATAATAGACAATATAATGGAGAAATCCTTTTTTTATGCATAGGGCATTCGATTAATTCTTTCCTCATGAATTTTATCTTGCTTTCAAGTCCCATTCTCTTTATTTCCTCCCTTATTTCGCGAGGAACTCTTATAGTTTTACCTACTTTTTCAACTGGAATCTCTCTCATTGATTCAATATTATAAGAGGCGTTATTAATAAATCTCTTTTAACCTCTGAGACTTATTTTTAGCATTTTAAATAGAGAAGCCAGTTTTTTATCTCCTCTTACAGATAATTTTTTCAGGTATATTCCGTAGGAATAGATAATATCTATCCTGACATAATATATTCTCCAGTATATTCTGATATCCTTGATTAAATATAGAGGCAATGATATCATTGGCTCAGGCCTAGATATAATCCTTCTTTTTAGAAATAGTATTCTACCTTCTCTAACCTCTAAATATGCATTAAACTTCTTATTATCAAACTCAAGTATACATCTATATCTCATTCATTATCTTTTTAAAGTATCAAATTAAATAAAGACGCCCAAAAATCAATAGATAAATACAATTAGTTCATAGTATAATAGTATAGATTGAGATGAATATGGCTATACAAATAGAGTACAATATCCAAGAGCTCATTAAAATTGGCCGTCTACTATACTCCAGGAATTATGTATATGGTAGTGCTGGTAATTTAAGCGCTAAAATTAGTGATAACATGATTCTAATAAAAAGAAGTGGGGCGATACTTGGAGAATTAAAACCTAAAGATCTCCTACTAGTCGATATAACTGCTAAAAAGCCTGATAATGTATCTATAGACTATTCAATTCACAGAAAAATATATCAATTAGATGATAGAATAAAATATGTTATTCACGCACATCCCAGGTATATAGTATTAGCCACCATTCTGCACGATTCTATTCCGTTATCTACATTCGATGAAAAAATTATGTTTAGAGAAGAGATACATTTTATCCATGTAGATAAGCATCAAGAACTTGAGAAGTTGATATCAGAACAGGATGTTAAAAGGAGGTATATTATTGAAAAAAGGCATGGAATTTATACTATGGGAGTAAGACCGGAAGAAGCCTTAAATATTTTAGAAAGTTTAGAAAGAGCTGCAGAAATATATATAAAGTCATCAAGAACGTGATATAATCTCTAAAATATTCTTCGAAAATGGAGGATAGATGACGCCTTTCTCAGTTATGAAAGCAGTGATATATTTTGGTGGGGTAAGGTCAAAGGCAGGATTATATACCTTAATATTAGGTATTGTGATATAATGCCTCCCTATTTTTCTAACTTCATCCTCTGATCTAAGCTCTATCTGCACATCCTCTATAGTCCTATTTAGATCAAAGGTAGATGCTGGCGCAACTACATAGAAATCTGCACCATACTCCTTCGCTGCTAATGCAATTTGTAAAGTCCCTATCTTATTAAACGTGGTTCCATCTCTCAAGACTCTATCAGCACCAACAAATATCTTGTTTATCCTTTTTTCCTTAATTGTAAATGCAACCGCACTATCGACTATAAGTATTGGATCCACCCCAGCTAGATATAATTCAAACGCCGTAAGTCTTGAACCTTGTAATTTAGGTCTGGTTTCTGTAATATAAATCTCAAATTCCTTTCCCTCCTTAATCGCTTCCAGAATCACACCCAATGCAGTACCTATACTAACAGTAGCTAAAGAACCTGTATTACAGTGGGTTAACACTTTGTCTCCATCTTTAATTAATTTACTACCGATTTCAGCAATTTTTTTATTTATATAAAAATCATCATATAATAAATTAACAGCTTTTTTAACTATTTCTTCTCGATTAGGATTCTTCCTTGCATATTCTATAATAGTTTTAACCCCCCATTCTAAATTAACTGCGGTAGGTCTAGTATTTAATAATTTTTTACCAGTCTCTTCAAGTGTTAATAGCAAATCATCCGATTTCTCTTTAACCGCTACTAATGCTAGAGCCAAAGCAGCAATTACACCTAATAGAGGTGCTCCCCGTACACGCATATTTACAATCGCCTCTAAGACTTCATCTAATTTTTTAAGCCTTTTGTAAACAAGTTTATTAGGTAACTTAGTTTGATCAACAATTATAATATCCCCATCACGCCATAGAATACTCTGTATGATCATCTTATATCTATCTTAAAGAATTTTAGAATGAGATATTAAAATAATTTACTTAATGAATGGAGTAATAGGTTATTTATCGCCGGAAGGAGTACTTATTAATAAGCAAGATATCACAGAAAAAATTCTGAGATGGATTGTTAAAAGGATAAATGAATACTTATTGATCCCTCCGCTTCCTGCAGTATTATTTCATGAAAAAGGTTATATTCGTATTGTTGAAAAGGAAGAAAATATGACGCTAGATACAGATGAGTTATTTAATTATTTCATGTATTATGACCCATATTTTATGACAAAATACATTGTATTTAGAGACTTAGTTTCTAGAGGTTATATACTCGTCGATAAATCTAATAAAGAAATTCTTCTTCTAGAGGGATGGAGATTAGATAAACCTAAAGAAAAATTAAGGTTTATATTGTTGGAGGAAGGTGGAAGTATAAATATTAAAAAATTGTATGAAACAATTAACAAAGAGGATGGTAAATGGAGATATATAATCGCGTGTATAGAAAGAAGAGGCAGTGTAACTTATTATGATGTAGCGAGTTGGTAATATATGGGGCTGAACTCTTTCTTAAAGCTTATCAGGATACCTAATGACATTATGATAGGTATAGGGGTTATAATAGCAGAGATAATCGCTAACCAAGGTCCCCCCACAGCTTATAATATAGTATTCGGCTTCTTAACAGGCTTCTTGATAAGCGCGTCAGTAATGGTTATTAATGATATAGCCGATATAGATATTGATCGGATAAATAATCCAAGTCGACCCTTAGTTAGGGGAGAGATCAGCATTAAAAACGCGTATTACCTGGCATTTTTCTTCATGATAATCGGTTGCATTACAAGTCTATTTACAGGAGTATATACCCTACTTCTAGCAATAACATTTTGGATTATAGGCTATTTATATAATTTCTATTTTAAACGAAAAGGACTTTTCGGTAATGCACTTGTCAGTCTATCTGTAGCTGTTCCATTTATATACGGCTCTATCGTTATAGGTGGGCTAAGCATTAATAATATTATACTATCTATAGAGGCTTTTTTGACTAATATGTACCGAGAAATAATAAAGGGAATTATAGATATAGAGGGAGATAAAATATTTGGAGTACAGACATTAGCAGTAAAGTATGGGGTAAGAAAAGCATATATAATTTCCATTTTTTTCCTAGCATGTGCTATTGTAGTTAGTATATTCCCATATATATGGACTACGGTCATAAATCTCGAGATATACTTAAGTATGATAATATTAACCGATGTAATATTATTTTTATCAGTAATAACTCCATATATAATAAAAGATAGAAAAGGGTATCTTTACTCTAAACGTATAGTTTTACTGGGTATGTTACTAGGGATGATCACATTTTTACTCTCAAATGTAAGCTAAGATAAGTAGCTATAAGTTAAAAGTATAATTATCGAGATATAATATTAAGTTCACTGGGAATAGCGATGAAATTACCTCTTCCACGTGGAATTAGAGATATCCCCCCAGATGTTTACAGGGAATATCTGTGGCTACTTGATGTATTCAAGGAAACTTGTAGATTGTATAATTTTAAGATTATGGAGCCTGCGACAATAGAGTATTTTGAAGTATTGTCGAAGAAATCAGGACCAGATATCGCTAAAGAAATCTATGAATTTAAGGATAAAGCCGGAAGACATTTAGGTTTACGATTCGACCTGACTGTAGGTCTAACGCGATATGTTGTATCGAATCCACAGTTATCAAAGCCCATAAAACTTGCTGCATTTTCAGTTCAATGGAGATATGACGAACCACAGTATGGGCGGTATCGAAGTTTCTATGCATGGGATATTGAGATTTATGGAGCGGAGGAGAAGTATTCTGCGGTTGAAACTATATCATTTACAATCGATTTCCTTTCTAGTCTCGGATTAAGAAAATTTAAAGTTTTAATATCGGATAGGAGGCTAGTTGAGCAGTGTATAAGATTAGTTAATGAGAATGTAGATGCAATCACGATCATGAGGATCCTTGATAAATGGGGTAAACTAAGTAAAAATGAGATTTTGGAGACGCTTGTAAAAAATGGCAAGTTAGACTATAGCGAAGCCGAGGAGTTAATTAGATGGTTGTTCATAGAAAAAGGAATTAAAGACGAGTTGCTTGATAAATATGCAGAGAATTTAATTGCAGTACACGATATGTTGAGAGAGATTGGATATAATAACGTAGTTATAGACCCCAGCATCATTCGCGGATTAGATTACTACGATGGAATAGTATTTGAAGTTAAAAGTGAAGCTGACCCTAGTTTAGGATCTATAGTCGGAGGTGGGAATTACTCTACATTGGTAAAGTTATTTGGAGGAGATTTTAATGCATTTGGCGCTGCAGGAGGTGTTGAGCGAACTATTTTAGCGATGAAGGCCGAGAAAATAGATGTGGATATAACAGAAAAACCTGATATATTTATTGCAGTAACGTCTCCTTCTATGGTAATTGAGGCGTTTAAATTAGGAAGTATATTAAGACGGAATAGAATAAAAACATATACACCACTAAAAATTATGTCATTAAATAAGCAGATTAAACATGCGATTAAAACCGAAGCTAGATATATTTTATTTATAGGAGAAGAAGAAATAAGACAGAAGAAATATACGTTAAAGAATTTGACAACAAGAAAAGAATATAAATATAGTTTAGATGAGATTCTAAATATATTTAAAAAATAAAGACCTATAATTCCAAAACCAGTTCGGATCCTGGTTTAATACCTAAAGTTAAACTAGCATTATATTTATTCATGGTAATCTCATATAATCCGCGGCTTCCACATAGTATTCCAATCTCATCATCTTTTAATTCTGAATATGTACTAACTTTCCTAACACGTATCATAATATTTTTGTGATATAATTTCAATATATCTGGAAGCTTCATTGATTCGCATCTAATATTTGTTATAATGTTTCCGAACCGATCGACATGCAAAACCTTGATCTTCAGTTTATTATTCGACTTTATCATCTCTGGGAATAAATCCAACTTTAAAAGTCTATCTTTACTAACCTTCTTAAGAAAATCTTTCACACCTATTGAGATATAGCCGGCAGTTTTTGCATAGACATCGCGGCCGTAGAATGTTCTTGATATACGAGGGAAATATTGTTTATTAGATATATCTATTTCATATACTTCTTCAATATTTTTTACATTAGCTGCAGGATATAATAATCCATTGTTTGGGCCTATCAAGAAAATATTATTCTTACATTCAATAACTATATCCTCTCTTTTAAATCCGACTCCCGGGTCGACAACCCCGATTATAATAGATTTATGATTTATATCGTGAATAATCTCCCATAAAATGAATGCTCCTTGATAAATATTCCATGGCTCAATATTGTGGGATATGTCTATAATATGATTTATCTTAGGGTTAATTGAAATTATTGTACTCTTTATTGAAGAAACGTAATAATCGGTAAGACCGAAATCTGTTAAGAGATATATTACGTCAATCATAGTCACTTAATATCTTTAAAGAAAAAATATAAAATCTTATTAAAAGAGTTATTATAGGAATATCTTTGATAAGCGGGGGTTCCCCTAGCCAGGCCAACGGGGGCGGACTTAAGATCCCCCGGAGATATGGGGATTAGTGATCCGCTGGCGTAGGCCTTCGTGGGTTCAAATCCCACCCCCCGCACCAATTTTGGGGTTTTCGCATCCTCACTGCCATCAAATACCGTAGTTTCCAATCTCTCAATGGGTGTCTAAGATAATTTATATAATGCTTTGTAAAACCTTATATATTGGGTTACCATAAAAATAAGATGGCTTAGCCATCCGTGCGGCGGTATCCCGGCGACCAAGGCAGCTTTGCCTGGGATGAAGCTGTGGATCTCCACGCACGGAAACATCGATGTCGGTTCAACCGAATAAATAGATGGTTGAACCGGAGGAGGGTATATGTAAACAGCCTAGACGGCCCCTTAGGCGGCTGTACTCCGCCTGAGGCCGGTTGATCCTGCCGGACCCGACTGCTATCGGAGTGGGACTAAGCCATGCGAGTTGTGCGCCCCGGGCTGGCGGGGCGCGGCGTACGGCTCAGTAACACGTGGTCAACCTACCCTGCGGACGGCTATAACCCCGGGAAACTGGGGCTAATGGCCGATAGGGGATGGGTGCTGGAAGGCCCCATCTCCGAAAGGCCTAACCACCCATGCCGTGGTTAGGCGCCGCAGGATGGGACTGCGCCCTATCAGGTAGACGGTGGGGTAACGGCCCACCGTGCCTATAACGGGTGCGGGCCCTGGGAGGGGGAGCCCGGAGATGGGCACTGAGACAAGGGCCCAGGCCCTACGGGGCGCAGCAGGCGCGAAACCTCCGCTATGCGCGAAAGCGCGACGGGGTCACTCCGAGTGCCGCCTGCTGAGGGCGGCTTTTGCCCAGTCCAAAAGGCTGGGCGAATAAGGGGAGGGCAAGTTTGGTGTCAGCCGCCGCGGTAATACCAACTCCCCGAGTGGTCGGGACGATTATTGGGCTTAAAGCGTCCGTAGCCGGCCTGGTGTGTCTCCGGTTAAATCCGGCGTCTCAAGCGCCGGGCTGCCGGAGATACTACCAGGCTAGGGAGCGGGAGAGGCGGGCGGTATTCCCTGGGTAGGGGTAAAATCCTAAGATCCAGGGAGGACCATCGGTGGCGAAGGCGGCCCGCTAGAACGCGTCCGACGGTGAGGGACGAAAGCTGGGGGAGCGATCCGGATTAGATACCCGGGTAGTCCCAGCCGTAAACGATGCAGGCTAGGTGTGTGGGCGCCTTAGGGGCGCCCATGTGCCGAAGGGAAACCGTTAAGCCTGCCGCCTGGGGAGTACGGCCGCAAGGCTGAAACCCTAGGGCTAAAATAGCCCTAGGGCAGCCGACTTAAAGGAATTGGCGGGGGAGCACCACAAGGGGTGGAGCCTGCGGTTCAATTGGAGTCAACGCCCGGAACCTTACCCGGGGAGACAGCAGGATGAAGGCCGGGCTGAAGACCCTGCCAGACAAGCTGAGAGGTGGTGCATGGCCGTCGCCGGCTCGTACCGTGAGGCGTCCGGTTAAGTCCGGCAACGAGCGAGACCCGCGCCGCCAATTGCTCCAGCCCTCTTCGGGGGGCTGAGGAAATTGGCGGGACTGCCGCCGTAAGGCGGAGGAAGGAGCGGGCTACGGCAGGTCAGTATGCCCTGAATCCCCGGGGCCACACGCGGGCTACAATGGCGCGGACAATGGGTGGCGAACCCGAAAGGGGGAGCCAATCCCTAAACCGCGCCTCAGTTGGGATCGAGGGCTGCAACCCGTCCTCGTGAACCTGGAATCCCTAGTAACCGCGCGTCATCATCGCGCGGTGAATACGTCCCTGCTCCTTGCACACACTGCCCGTCGCTTCACCCGAGCTGGGTGGGGCTGAACCCCTCGTCCCTAGGGCGGGGGGTGAAGCCTCGCCTGGTGAGGGGGAAGAAGTCGTAACAAGGTGGCCGTACGGGAACGTGCGGCCGGATCACCTCCTAAGTAGATCAGTTCCCCCGCCGGGCCGTCTAGGCTGGCATATATACCCTCCTCCGATTATTGACAGGATGCGGCTTCTTAGAGAAATCGGACTCTAAGAAGCTAAGAGGTCCCGTCGGCTGACCCGACGGGCCATATATAGGTGAGAGCATAGCTAGGACCCGGGTTCCCGCCCGACGAAGCTCACCCACCCGGTGGATGGCTCGGCTCGGGCGGCGACGAAGGGCGTGGCAAGCTGCGAAAAGCCGCGGGTAGGCGCATGCAGCCGTGGATCCGCGGATGCCCGAATGGGGCAACCCACCTACGCCGTAAGGCGTAGGTGTACACCGGCTTTAAAGCCGGTGTACGCGAACCCCCCGAAGGGAAACATCCTAGTAGGGGGAGGAAAAGAAATCAAACGAGATTCCCTGAGTACCGGAGAGGGAAAGGGGAGGAGCCCAAACCGAATCTCCCTGGGATGACCAGGGAGAGATGTGGGGTTTCGGAGGGTGGCATATGCCTCCCCACCCACAGTAGCCGAACTCACCTGGAATGGTGGGCCGTAGAGGGTGAAAGCCCCGTAGGCGAAGCTGTGGAGGGAGGCGCCATCCTCCAGAGTACCCTACCTTGACTGGTAGGGGAAGACGGGGGTCACTGACCTCCAAGGCTAAATACGTCCCGAGACCGATAGCGCACTAGTACCGCGAGGGAAAGCTGAAAAGCACCCCGGAAGGGGGGTGAAAAGAGCCTGAAACCGGGTGGGGAAGGCCAGTGCCAAGGCCCGAAAGCCTCCAATAACTCCCTCTATTTTAGAGGGGGTGAGGAGGCGGGGTCTTGGCATCCGTCTTGAAACACGGGCCAGGGAGTTCATCCGAGCGGCGAGTCTAAGGCTGTTAAGGCCGTAGGCATAGGGAAACCGACAGGTGTGCACCACGCCTTTTTGGCGTGGGAGACACGGCCTCTGAAAGGGGGTGGAGCCGCTCGGATGAGACTAGAAGCCAGGCGATCTACCCCTGGGCAGGGTGAAGCCGAGCTAAAGCTCGGTGGAGGCCCGCAAGGGTACTGACGTGCAATTCGTTCCCCTGACCTGGGGGTAGGGGCGAAAGACCTATCGAGCCTGGGGATAGCTAGTTCCCCCCGAAGTGAGTCTTAGCTCAGCGGCGGGCGAGGTGGACCGGGGGGTAGAGCACTGATGGAGAGTGCAGGGGTTCGTCCCCGGCTCTCCGTCAAACTCCGAATCTCCGGTCTCCGTAGACCCCGCCAGTGGGGCTCCAGGGGGTAAGCTCCTGGGCCGAAAGGGGAACAACCCAGCCCGGGGTTAAGGCCCCTAAGTGCCGGCTAAGTGCCAAACGAAAGGAGGTCCTCCTCCTAAGACAGCGGGGGAGTAGGCTTAGAAGCAGCCATCTCATAATGAGTGCGTAACAGCTCACCCGCCGAGGAGGAGGGCGCCGAAAATGCACGGGGCTCAAGCCGGCCGCCGAGACCCCGGGGCAGGGGCGAATGCCCCTGATCCGGTAGGGGGGCGTCGGGCCCGGGGAGAAGTCGGGCCGTGAGGTCCGATGGACCGGGTCCGATTGCAGATCCTGGCGGTAGTAGGAGCGCAGTCGGGTGGGAATCCCGACCGCCGAAAGGGCAAGGGTTCCCCGGCAATGCGTCGTCAGCCGGGGGTTAGCCGGTCCTAAGGGAGGGGCTAACCTACCCTCCCGAAGGGGGAAACCGGTTAATATTCCGGTGCCGCTGGTTCCCGGAGGTGGGCTTACGCCCCGCCCTATACCTCCTGACGCCTCGGGATAGGGCGAGTGGGGCTGTCGCCCCACCTAACTGCTGAAGCTGGGGGAGTACCGTAATGGTGAGACCCCGGTGAAGGCAGGAATGGCCGGCCTTAGCCGGTTCGCCTGAGTCCCGGGGCCAGTGAAAAGGGAGGTATAGGGACTGACGGGGCCGGCGACCGTACCCAGAACCGACACTGGTGCCCTGGGTGAGTAGCCTAAGGCGTCTCGGGTTATGGCGGGCGAGGGAATTCGGCAAATTGGCCCCGTACCTTCGGTAGAAGGGGTGCCTGCCCTTCGGGTCCTAGAGACTTGAAGGGCAGGTCGCAGTGACAAGGAGGTCCCGACTGTTTACTAAAAACATAGGGGGCCGCTAGCCCGAAAGGGTGTGTACGGCTCCTGAATCCTGGCCAGTGGCGGTATCTTAAGCCCGGGTACAACCGGGTGAAGGACCGCTAAACGCCGGGAGTAACTCTGACTCTCTTAAGGTAGCCAAATGCCTTGTCGGGTAAGTTCCGACGTGCATGAACGGATCAACGAGGGCCTCACTGTCCCCGCCCGCCGCCCGCCGAACCCACATCCCCGCTCGAACAGTCGGGGATCCCCCGTTGGGAAGAGAAGACCCTGTGGAGCTTTACTGCAGCCTGCGGCTGGAGTGTGGCGGTGGGTACAGAGCGTAGCCGGGAGCCTGTGAAGCAACCTCTCCGGGGGTTGTGGAGGCGTCCATGTAACACCGGCTACTCATCGCTACACTCCTAACCACCCGAGAGGGTGGGACAACCGTTGGTGGGCAGTTTGGCTGGGGCGGCCTCCCCTCGAAAAGGTATCGAGGGGGCCCAAAGGTCGGCTCACGCGGGTCAGAAACCCGCGGTAGAGTGCAAGGGCAAAAGCCGGCCTGACTGCACCCTTGACAATAAGGGGTGCAGGGGCGAAAGCCGGGCCTAGCGAACCCTCGTGCCCTCCTCAGTGGGGGCCGGGGATGACAGAAAAGTTACCCCAGGGATAACAGGCTCGTCGCGGGCGAGAGTCCCCATCGACCCCGCGGCTTGGTACCTCGATGTCGGCTCTTCCCATCCTGGCCTCGAAGTAGGGGCCAAGGGTGGGGCTGCTCGCCCATTAAAGGGGAACGTGAGCTGGGTTTAGACCGTCGTGAGACAGGTCGGACTCTATCTAACGGGGGTGTTGGCCGCCTGAGAGGAACCCGTCCTCAGTACGAGAGGAACGGGGCGGGGGGGCCTCTGGTGAAGGGGTTGTCCGATAGGGCAGCGCCCCGAAGCTACGCCCCTTGGGATAAGGGCTGAAGGCATCTAAGCCCGAAGCCCATCTCAAAAATAGGCGGCCGTTCGCCACTGGTTACCTCCCTCTTCGGAGGGAGGGATCCGGTGGCGACGAGGGCTGGGGTAAAAGACCCCGTTGATGGGGTAGCGGTGTAAGACGGGAGGCTTCGGCCGACCGTCTCAGCCGTCTACTCCCAATCGCCCGAGTCGTCGGGACATACGGGATTCCGGGTCCTAGCTATGCCACCATATATATGGCCCGTTGGGTCGCCCCTAGTGACTTGGTGCGTAGGTGGGTTTTATCCAAGGAAGGTCCTCCCTCCCGAATATCCGTAAGGCCGCGAGGCCTAGGCAGGAGACTGCCTCCAACCGGAACAGAAACGATATTCCTCTAAGAATTGATGAGGATGAAGACCGTCTGACGAGTCTTAGAGGAAGTGAAACGGCCGGTTGGTACGGGGGAGAAAGACGGGGGTACCCCAATGATATGAGGGGTTATCCGTCGATTAGAATGATCCTACGTATAAACAGAAGGAGGACTACGGCCAAGTCACTAGGGGAAATAATTATTAACTTCCTTCTATACACCTTTTTTAATGGGGTGTATTGTATATGCCATATGCATATGTACTTATAACTACTGAAGTAGGTGTGGAGGAGGAAGTCAAGGAGAAACTTCTTCAAGAACCTGAGGTTGTAGAGGCTGATGTAGTGTTTGGAGTATATGATATAGTTGCTAAAGTTAAAGGTGATAGTATCGAGGAGATAAGGAGGATCGTTACTCAGAAGATTAGAAGGAAAATAGATAAGATTACATCTACACAGACTTTAATCGTTGTCTCTAAAGATTAGATGCGGAATCTCCTTTTTTTATCAATAGGCCTAGACGATATAGATAGCATTAAGGGAGGCTGTACAACACATTTTGCTACTGAAATCGTTAGACTGATTTACAAGTATGGAGGTTTCCTATTAGATTATCCGAGGCTAATACGTTTCAATCCTGATATTCCGTGGAAAACCCGTGGAAACGGTGGAATAGCATTAGATTTCGCTATTAATAGAAAACAGTTAAAATACTTTACAGGCGAGTTGGAACAAAAACTATATATGTATATTATAGAAGAATCTTCTTCACCAGCGTCTACACAGCCTTCTATAATCATATTAGATAATAAGATGCTGGATCAGAAGGCATATGAAATGCTATATAATTTTTCACTAAACACATTATGGAGGGTAGTTTCATATGAAGAATTAAATAATTTGCTTAAATATTTGAAGAAGGCGGTTATATGGGAGAGACACGAATTAGGTGAGAGAGGTTTAATAGGAGCGTTTGCAGCGTTAGGATACCCACTCTACTATGATCATACATATGAGCTTCTAGTATATAGGGATTTATATGAAAGAGGGCCTAGATTCTCGGTAGATATAGTCGGTAAAATAGTTAATTTATTAAGGGAAGTTGAAGATGAGTTTTCATTCTCACACATTGATTATGAGACGAAGAAGTTGCTGATAACTCCTGCTGGTCCAGATCCCGTAATCATGGGTATCCGGGGTGATAACCCTAATTTGTTATATGCTATTTTCAAGTGCATTGTTAAAAAAATAAATCTAAAATATTCTAGATGGCTAATCTATGTTACAAACCAGGGGACTAATGACCATTTATATACGTCAAACTCAGCAAGAAAGGTTATACCATATACACAGTTTAAAGGAACCGTATCATTAACTCCTGAATTGACTAAAATTCCAGGTTCGCATGTTAAGATTAATATTAAGATAGATCATCATGATGCATCCCTATATGCCTATTACGAGTCTGGACGGCTGAAGGAATATTTAACCAAACATATAAATTATACTCAAGCATACATAGGCGGATGTATTAAATTAGAAAGAGACGGTGGACTACTTATAAATATCGAGTATTTCTCTCCAATTAAAAACTCAAATTTAATTAAAGTAAACTCTGTCTGCCCTAAGTGTATAAAGCCTATGAAGAGGATGGGATATAAAAAAGGGTTTATTTGTAAAGAATGCGGCTATAATATACTGCTTTCTTCTGACGAGGTAATTCTGTCAAAGAGAATTACCTCGTCAGATATTTATCTCCCTCCATTAAGATCGATTAAACATCTAACAAAACCGTTAAAACGATATGGAAGAGAGAGGCCAATACGTATTAGGGGATTTAGATCGATTAAGTATATGTGGCTTAATGACCTTTAAATATTGGTAAATATAATTTGATTTGATACAGAAGGTATTTGGTGTGTGTTATGCCTATCGATCTAACTATAAGGCTACTTAAAAGAAGTTTAAATAAGCCTGTGATCGTTAAGATAAAGGGAGGACGATTAATTAGAGGGATTTTAGTCGGGTACGATGAGCATCTTAATTTACTATTGAAGGATGCAGAGTGGGTATATAAAGAAGACAGTGATCCAATAGGATCGATCCTACTTAGAGGCGATAATGTAGTACTGATCTCTCCAACATAATTTGATGGAATAACCCTATGAAATTTATTAGATAAAATAAGTATTTTTCGTATAGTTTTAGGGCCCGTGGTGCAGTGGTAGCACGCCGCCCTTGCAAGGCGGAGGTCCCGGGTTCAATTCCCGGCGGGTCCACCAGGGCTCTTCTCATATTTTTGGTGGGGAAATAAATAAGTAATATATACTCATTAAAATCCTATTTTATCATAAATATTTCTCTTAATTATGGATAGAGACTTAGGTGGTGGGAATGAGATTCCTAAGAGGATGTAAACCAGGAGATGTAATACCTAAAACTGGTAAAAAAGTAGCGATTATAGGTGCTGGCCCCGCTGGACTAGGGGCAGCTGGTGAGCTAGTATGCAGGGGGCATGGGGTGCACATATATGATCAGTTACCTGAGCCTGGCGGCCTTCTAATATTTGGAATTCCAGACTTTAGAATTTCTAAAGAAGGTGTAAAGAAGGGGATCAAGGAATTAATGGATATCGGGGTGATTTTCCATTTAAATACAAAAGTAGGTAAAGACATAGACTTAGAAGATATTATAAATGAATATGATGCTGTATTAATTGCAACAGGTACGTGGAGAAGCCGTGAATTGAGGATACCCGGCGAGAATTTAAAAAGAGTATATCATGCTTTTCATTTCATAATAGATTACCATATGCATAAGTATGGCTATATTGATCATGCTCCGGAGTTGTCCGGAAAAACCCTAGTTATAGGAGGAGGATTAACTGCTGTAGATGCATGTTATATTGCAAGAGAAGCAGGCGCTGACAAAGTAATTCTCTTTTACAGGCGTACTAGAGACGTCGCGCCAGCTGGTGCTAGAGAGTTTAATAAACTTGAGGAGGAAGGTTTCGAGGTGCATGAACTAACACAACCAATCGAGTTCATCGGTGATGACAAAGGATATGTAAAAAGTGTTAAAGCCATAAGAATGAGGCTAGGCGAACCAGATAGCAGTGGGCGACCGAGACCTATTCCAATCGAAGGGTCTGAATTTACAGTAGACATTGATACAGTATTAATTGCCGCCGGTGAAATTGCAACTCCACCATTTGAGAATGGAAAATACGGTATAGAATTAAATAGGAATAATACGATTAAAACAGATAAAAAGTTTAGAACTACTAGAAAGGGAGTTTTTGCAGCGGGTGATGTTAAACATGGGCCTTCTCTCATCGGTCCTGCCTTAGGTAGTGGTAAGAAGGCAGCTTTATATATACACGAGTATTTGATGACAGGGGAGTGGGGTTGGGAAGAATAATTTTTTAGGTTTCTACTTTAAATTTTTTTCTAGTACTCTAAGCACATTTCTGTATGCAATATCTTTAATTTCATCCTTACTCAATCCATTTTCCTCCAAACCAGCCAGTAATCTTGTAATAGTCTTTACATTTTCTAGTCCTATAGGTGGTTTTGATTTTAAAAATCCAAAGTAGTCTGTTCCAATTGAAATCACGCATGAACCAAATTTATCGACTATCTCAATCAATTGTTCTATAACATCATTAATTGTAGGTCTCTCTCCTTTCTTAATCAATGTATCTATAAATGAGTATCCGAATACTCCATCTCTCATTTTCAGCATATTAATTATATCTTCATCGATATTTCTAGGATGATCTACGTGCCATCTGAGATTTGTATGACTTATAATAACTGGTTTACTAGATGCTTTAATAGCATCCATCGTCGTATTTTTACTTGCATGTGCCAGATCTATTATCATACCAATTTTATTTGCCACCTTTATAAGTTCATATCCTGCGTCTGTTAAGCCATAGTCTTTTATTGCAGTACATGCAGCACCATATCTATTACTTTTATTCCATGTAAGTCCTATGCTTCTTACACCCAATCTGTAAATCATATGAATATCATCAATTTCTATTATTGGATCCGCGCCTTCTATATGTAAGATGAATCCCAGCATCCATTTCTTATTTTCAAATATTTCCTTGATTTCTCTGAAAGTCTCTATAATTTTTATGTTAAAATGATTCGATAGTCCATAGTAAATTTTTAAATGTTCCCAGACAATTAAAGTGCCTAAGGTGAAGGAGTTATAAATATAATTGTAGTAGTCATAAACATTTCTGTTATAAATTATATGAGACTGTAGTCCCGGGAATATAGATGCAAATATTAGTCTCATATTAGCCGCCTTATATTTCGGGATGTCCCCATATCTATTGTCTAGATCTTCGTTAAAGTCGTATCTGCCATTAAAGTCTCTAATAATATATAGTGAAATATCCTCATGAAGGTCTACTAGGGGGTTTTTCATGTTATTTACCTCAAATTTCATAGATTATAAAGTTATTTATCAAATATTTTTACCTAAGTTTCTCAGTATTCTAGTAAATTTTCCGTATCCATATTTATTTATTATTTCTAGTGCCTTTTTATTAGAATCAAGTCTAACGCTGTCCGGGACGTTTTTCCATAATGGAAATAGCAGATTTTCTTCACTTCTATTATGGTCAATTAATATTTTCATATATCTATCTAATCTCTTTTTATAAAGTGTTAAATTACCTTTTTCACCATATTCAATAATACTTTCTCCCAGTTTCGCAATTAGTAAATGATCTGCCGAAATTCTTTTAGCAAGATATTTTACATCCTCTTGATCCCTGTAAGCCTCTAATATCGCAGGTATTAAAATTTCATCCTCGATTTTTGCATGGACCTCAACTATAAATTCATGAAAACTTTTAAAAGACTCCAAATCCATCTCAGTTCCGAAACATCTATTAAATAATCTAATTGCAATATGATCGTTCTCCAAGCTCTCGATTATAGTTGTCATTAATTATATTAATTTTATTTGGGATTAAAATCAATTACACTAGTTACTAAATATTTATAGCTTAAAAATAAAGTAATTATAGTAGGTGTCTCTATGTCACAAAGGAGAAGGAGAGAAGCCCCACCTCCCGCGAGTGCGGCAGGTCTTCTTAGGTTCTTTGAAGATAGTATCTCTGGAATTAAAGTGGATCCATTATACTTAACAATAGGTGCGACGGTCTTTGTAATTATATCACTAATTATAAGATTCTTCTTTCCAGTAGGATAAGTTAGTTCATGAGCGATATAACTCAGTTAATTGAGATTTATGAGAGGTTATTTACAGTAGGGTCTCTTTTAAGAAATATAATATTATTCGTGTTATCATATTTATTATACATTTGTTTAATTCTAATGCTACATCCAATAGATTATTTATCTATTTTTCTAGGGGTCGTTCCACTTATTTATCTGATATTAACTGAAGGTTACTTGTATACAGTTTTAGCGGATCGAGATAGAAGGTTCTACTGTATAAGGAGATTACTCGCATTCTCATCATTCGAAAACCTAGCCATGATCCTTCTTATGATAATTTCTACACTAATAGGATTAATAACTAATATATTACTGCCAGTACAATCAATTATAATATTAGGTATAGTTCCTTATGAAATTATTGTCCTGGGATCTACATTATACGACGGCGAGTATCATGGGGGCATAATATCTATTATTAAAGCATTAATCGTCGTCTCCTCCACAGTTTATTTCCTCAAATATTTTCTATTGGCGATTGCCAGCTTAACACTAGGACTTGTTATAGGATTTACAACATTATATTCAATTAAGAGAATAGGCTATAAATATGAAAAGGAAAGCATCTTTGAATATTTAAGAGGATTTATCGACTCATGGCTCCTGAACGACCCTTCACATCTTGATAGAATTCTATATAAGAAATCTAGTAATGCTGAGATCATAATAGACTCGATTTTATTTCCTAGTATATCGAATCGAAAATCATATATTATGGTACCATATTTTCACTTCGGTCCCTTTAAAAATCTGGGAAGTAGCAATTTCCCAGCATATATATCTAGGCTATTATATATGAATAATGGTCTTTTGACGGTAGTCATGCGCGGTCCATCTACGCATGATAGGGATCTTGCTTCGCATGAAGAAATGGATGATATAGCAAATAAAGTAATTGAGATTAAAAATATGACACATTTTAAGAGAATAAGTGATATTCATGTCTATAGTGAAGATGATGCTACTATTAAGTATATGAGGATGGATGAATCTATTATATTGTTTCTAGAGTATCTTTATATGGAAGATATACCGTATGATATCGCTGACGTGTTGAAGAATGCTGGTAGAAAACTAGGTTATAAAAATGTTATAGTGGTTGATTCTCATAATTCATTAGTAGATAAGAAATTTAAAATGAGTGAAGAGATCATTGAGAAAATACTTCAGAGCGGGTTAAAAGCATTGGAGAAGGCGAAAAACTTGGATTTATATCCCTTTAAATATTATATCAATAAAATAGAGTTACCTGATATCTCCCCAAAGGATGGTTTAGGGTCTAATGGAATAGGTATAATTGTCTTTGAAACCCCCCTAAATAGAAATGGAATTATAGTGCTTGATTCGAACAATTTACATTCTGAACTAAAAAAACAAATAGAGAATATGGTCCTAGATAAATATTTAGATCAGGTTGTAGTTATTACTACAGATACCCATGAAGTTACTGCACATGAGGTAATTGAAGGGGGTTATAGAACTCTAGGTGAGAGCCCCAATATTCGGAGAAGAGTGCTCTCTGCCATATCAATTTTATTTGACGATATTGAATCTAATCTATATGCTGGAGAAGGATATATATACACTCATGAGATCGAGATGAAGATCATCGGATATAATGCAATAAAGCACTTAAGTGCAATGACTGTTAAGGCATTCAAATACACAAAGAAGATATTAAAATATTTTACTACTGTATCAGTAATATTATCGGTTATACTATTAAATTTAGCGCTTATCATTATTTGAATAAATTAGTGGAGGGACATATCGATGGAGTTCGAGGTTCCAACTGTATATGTAGGTAAAAAGAACATGACGTTTTACTTGAATGTATGCCTCAAGCTTCTTGACAGAGGATATAAGAAGTTGGTAATTGAAGCTATGGGTAACAATATTAGTAAGGCCGTAAGTGTCGCGAACTTTCTTAAAGAATTATATGGGAGGAATAACATCGTATTCAATGAGATTAAAATAGATTTGGTTGAGGGAGAAAATGTAAGAGGTGTGCCTAGGAAAATATCTAGGATCAGGATCCACGTTACTGATATTAGTGGAGAAAAATAGGTGTTTTATATGGAGTTAAGTGAAGATGAATTAATTAACATCATTCTGAGTAAAAGGCCGGATCTAACTAGGGATAAACTTATTATGATGATTGAGGATAAAATCAATGAATATAAAATTTCCAGAAAAACCGCTATATATCTAATCATGATTGAATTAGGGGTCTCTATTAAAAGTCCTATTGAGCGGAGAGTAAAATTTGTCGAGCTGATTGAAGGCTTATCAAATATAAGTATTATAGGTAGAATATTATGGCTTAAGCCTACTGAGAAGTATAATGACGTTGTATTAACACGAGGAGGAATTATGGATGAATCAGCCATATTACCAATATTGTTTTGGGGTAGAAGTATTGAAGATTTAAAAGATGAAGGTGTATTCGAAGGTTCTATAATAGAGATCCACGGTGCATATACACGTTCAAGTTTATCAGGAGGATTAGAGATCCATGTGCCTAAAAGAAGTTTAATTAAACAATATAAAGGTGACGTTGTTCTTCCTGAATATACAAAATTCTTAACACCTTTAAATGCGGATTTGTCAAGGTATACATTGACAAACGTGTATGGAAAAGTATTAAGTGGTCTTAGAAGAAAGATAGTTAAAGTCAATGATGAGTCTGTTGAGATGGCTTCCTTCCTTATGGGATATGGTGATATTTTTAAAAGAGTAGTGTTGTGGCGTAAGGTAATTAATGAATATCAATGGGTCTCACCGGGGCAAAACATTATAATATTCCTTGGGCGGGTTAAAGTTAATAAGTTTGGAGATGTTGAGATTCATATTAATAGAAACTCTTATATCATCGAGGATAAGTCGATAGAAGTTCCCTTAATCCTTAAAGACTCTGATCTAAAATCAGTAAAACCTGGATTAAATCTGTTAAGGATATACGGTATGGTAATCTCTAAGGGAATTATAAGATATTTACCGGATCGAAATAAGTATACTCAAAGTATTCTAATTGCTGATGAGGAGAAGGAAGCTACATTAGTATTAATCGATGATGCAATAAAAAAATTACATGATATAGCTGAGGGCGATGTATTAGCAATAAGTTTATTTCGAGCAAGTGTTAAGGGAGATGCTATCTATATCTTCTGCGACGATACCACAATTCTAGAAAAGGTGGATAAGGTGTTAGATGTAAGATTAAAGATTAAAGAAGTCACAATCAATAAAATAACGTTGGAAGATAAGATTATAAATATAGCCGCTAAACTCGTCGATGGTCCTTTCGAAATAGGTGAATTTGCAGATATTAAATATTATATTGCTGAAGATCAAGATGGTACGCCTTTCAAATTAATATTGAGAGGAGATCTAACTAAATATGCTAAAGACGAGATTAAAGTAGGAGATCATATATATATTAAAGCTGGGTACGTTGATATTACACCACTACTATTCGGCGGTGATATGCCTAGCATAAGATTAAGAGCATATTCTACAATTTATAAATTAGAGTAGCTAGGTCTTTTTCCTTTGTTTATAATACTCGTAGTAGAATATTATAAGCAATACTAATGAAAATAACATACCAACAGTAAATTTTATTAAATCATATAGCACGTTTAAATTCATTTCCAGTCTAGAACAATATTAAGAAAAGGAGTATTTAAATTATTTAAGCATAGCCTTATAAATCCTTGTCAATATCTCTAAACTTTCTTCCTCGAAGTATATTTCTGTAATCTCTTTCAAAATGTAATCAAGACAGAATCCAACGATATGAGGACATATTTTCCTTCTAATAATTGCTGTAGGATATCTAGACATACATCCACAATAGGGAGCGTCTGGAATAACGATATACTCTGCATGTGTACCTAGGTATGTAGATAAGGAGAGTCTTAATCCCTTCTCTTTATCATAAATAACAATTCTACTAGAGTTCTTTTTATCTATATTCTTAAATGCAAGTAAAAAACTTTTGCCAAATTTTCTATAAAGGTGATAGAATGTTTCATATGTAACGACTCCTCTAGATAACTCATTAACATATTCTCTTTTCTTATCCAAACCTAAAAGCCTTATACACGCTTCCAGATCTTTCTCCATTTTATATTATTTAATGATGATAATAATAAAATAAAGTTAAAATAGAAGTCTTATATAAAATGTAGTTGGGGTGGAGTAGCGGCCATAGCACGCGGGAAATACCCGGTCTCATTCCGAACCCGGAAGTCAAGCCGCGTGTCGCTCCGTAGTAGCGGGGTGCGGGAGCCCCCGTGAAAGCGGAGTGCTGCTACTCCACCTCATTTTTAAATAATTTTTATTTATTATTTAGATAGTCTATAAATAAAGGGTAATGAATTACATGCTAGTAATTAATTTAATACTCCAGATCGGGGGAGATGAATACAACTTAATAATCCAATCACTTTATCTGCTTCTCTTCTTAATTTTAATATTCTTCGGCCAAAGAATACAGTTTCATATAGCACTAATTGAGGTTGGTGGGTTAATAAAGCAGCTCAATGTCATGAGAACCATGGCAAGAAAAGACACTTTACACGAAATTAAAAAATACTCTGAGAGAAAGGATTTGGAACTGGAGGTTGATAGATTAATTAATAGCTTCATGATCCAACCAGAGTCGCTGGATCCTGCTGGAATTGTTAGAAAACTTGAGCATATACTAAATTTAAGGGAAAATAAATTCTTAAATGATATAAAAAAATTAATTACAAAGAAGACATTAGAATATAAAATAAGGAACATAGGCAATATGCTTGAAGCAACCCTGGCCTTGAACACGTTATATAAGGTTCTTGAACATTACTACCTCTTAGCTAAAAAAACGGGTAATTTTTATCTGGTGGCTCAGCTTCAGATGTTAGTTCCCCTATTATTTAATGAAGCAAAAGCATATTTACATGCTGTAACTGCTTTTAAATTCGGGACTCCTATAGGTGATTCAATTGGTCCTCTAGTAGCATATAATTTAATTCATGACAAGGCGAGCTACTTAATAGATATAAAGAAAGATTATGTAAAAGATACAGATGTATATACAATCAAAAGAAATAATCGGATACTTCATGTTGTAAAAGCACAGGGTCCGGGTGGAAATGTTGGTAAACCAGGTGAGGCTATAAAGAGATTAATTGAAAATCGCAAGAATGATGGAAGTGAAATAAAATTAGTTATAATGATCGATGCCGCATTAAAACTTGAAGGAGAGAAAAGTGGAAGTGTTGCAGAGGGAGTTGGAGCTGCGATAGGAGGTATAGGCGTCGAGAAGTTTAAAATCGAGGAAGAGGTCACTAAATATAATATTCCAATTATAGCCCTTGTAATTAAAGAATCGTTTTTAGAAGCCATAACAACAATAAAAAAGGATATTGCAGATTCGATAAAAAATATAATCTCCAGGATTGATCACATCATATTAAGTGAATCAAAGGAGAATGATGAAATAATTATAGCAGGCGTAGGCAATAGCATAGGTGTGTTATAATGATAAATTATATTGTATATTTCATAGGCGATCTATCCCTTAATAGTGTAATCCTAATATTACTAATACTGTTTATAATCTTCTTGCTGTTTAGTGATATTTTGAAAAGAAGTTCCGCCATGAAACTTTCTAAGCCTATAATTAAAACAGAGTTGATATGTGTGAGATGCGGGTTTAAGTACGTCAGGAACTTTAAAGAGGATGATTTCATATCAAAAACCACAGGAGAGAAGTGTGAACGCTGTGGTGGGATACTTAGAATATATAGAATATACTCAATGGAGGAAAAGAGAGTTAAATAGTCGTAACGATACTCCCTTTTTCAAGGACTATAATAGTATGTTCATATTGTGAAACTACTCCTCCTGATTCTTCAATGAGTACGGGGTATTCATTTAAAAACCTCTCTGATTTAAGTATTCTAATGAATTCTAAGGTCTTTTCTTTTCCATAATCCTTATAAAACCATCTAGGTGTAAAGGGTAGGTAACGCCGTGTATTATAAATCTTATTTTTAAATTCATCTAGCTCTCTATTCTTCTTTATCCGTTTTATTTTTTTAAGAGAGAATATTGTTATCGTCTTGCCTGGTTTAACGTATCCACTATATTTGTCAAATGTTAGAAAAGGTTCTACAGCATAGACTTCTCCTTCCTTAATAGTTGGTGAAAAAGGTTCGTATACGTTGGGCACGTTTTTACCTGCATGTAAATCATATCTATCTACTTTATGACCTGATAAGTTGGCAATAGGTTTCAATCCCATCTTTTTAGCCTCACTCTCAACATATCTCCCTATTTCACCGAGCTTTACACCCGGTTTAAAATATTCTAATACTTCGTTTAAAATCCTTAGATTCATCTTGGCGAGATATTCATAATCCTTTCCTCTCGCAATAGAGATAGCAGTATCAGCGATATATCCATCAACCATAACGCCTACATCGATCTTTAAAACTCCTTCATTAAAGACTATCGATGTATCCGCTTCAATAGGAGTATAATGTGCTGCTATATCATTATATGAAACATTACATGGGAATGCAGGGATCGCCCCATGATCTATAATCAATCTTTCTATTTTTTCGCACAAAGTATACAAATTTATTTTCTTTTTCCCTGCCATCAAATCTCGAGCGTATTTTAAAGCTTTTTTAGCTATCTTCCCTGCTGTTAGATATTTCTCTAATTCGGTATCGGATATCATGATTCTACAAAATCAAGAATTAACTACAACCCTAAATTTAATTTATTATAATAATAGTTAATATGTAATTTTGAGATGGCTACTGTAATATTAGGTGGTACTTTCGAGGAGTTACATGGAGGCCATGTTAAATTGTTAATTGAAGCTATCAATCTAGGTGATAGGATTTTAATTGGATTAACTAGTGATTCTTTCGCTCGAAGTACAAAAAGAAGGGATATTATAAAGTATGAGAAGCGGAAAGAGAATCTAGTGAATCTACTTAAAAGTATTCGCAAGGCCTCTGGAAAACATATTGAGATCTTCAAAATTGATGATCCGTATGGACCAGCGATAGAGTTAGAAGATATAGATATAATTGTGGTAAGTACGGAGACGTATCCAAGGGCTAAGGAAATTAATGAGATAAGGGTCTTGAAAGGATTAAAGCCATTAGCTATATACGTGATTAACCTAGTCGAAACAAAGGAAGGAGAGAAAATTAGTTCAACACACGTTAGAGTAGAGAAATATGATTCATGGGGTAGACGTCTATCTTAGTAACTTATATTGTCTAATATGATTCTCTAAGTCCACCTTATTGTTTATTAAATACTTCTCTATATACTCATCGGTAATCTTCTCCTTTCTCCTCCTATGCTCCTCTAAAAATTTATTAATTCTATCAATTAACTCCCTCTTACATTCGCCGCAAGTCAATTCACCAGATTTACATGCTTCATATCTCTCTCTAAGCTTGTCATCCGAATCCTCAAATAGGAATTTAAAGTATGAGAACACGACACATTTATCAGGGTCTCCTCCGTACTTTCTTTGAAGTTCTATAGTGGGCTGCCCTCCAGTATACGCCTCCCAAATCTTCTTTTTAACTGCTTCTGGGCTATCTGACAGATATATAGATGTTTCGGGTATGGAAGCAGACATTTTTATTCCTTTCTTTAATCCGGGAAGAAGTTTACCGTGAATTTGGGCAGGTTTCGGTAATTTTATCTTGGTTGCTATATCTCTAGTTACTCTCCAATATGGATCCTGATCTATTGCTGCCGGAATTAGGCATCCCTCATATTTATCGTTAATAAAGTAACCTATAAATGAAGGAGCTGCTTGAATAGACATGAAGAATATCATTCCAATGTTGGTATCGTGGGTGAATCCGAAGACTGCCTTAGCAGTCGAAAACGTTACCCTTTTTGCTACAGAGACGGCTATTTGATATAAATACTGGATAGCTCTTAAATCATCAATGATATATGTATTTTTATAATCAAAACCTAGTGCCAAGATATCTTTTATGTTATCTATTGTATATTCGAATATCTCTTCTCTCCCGATATTTCTATGGTAAAGGAATTTCTCGTCTGAAGTGATTTGGATGAATAATTCCGTATTTAGCATTGTTTGAAGTTTCTTGGTGAATACAAAAGGAAATAGATGCCCTATATGCATAGGTCCAGAAGGCCCTCTCCCTGTGTACAAGTATATTTTCTTACCACTCTCCACCTTATCTAGAATTACATCAAAGTCTCTATGTGCATAGAATAATTTTCTTGATATCTCGGATGGTAACTCTCCAAATATTTTCCTGAACCTTGATACTAAATCATCTGTCAATGGAGATACTCCAAACTCTCTAATCAGTTTTTCATAATCAACTTCTCCAGTAACTTCCCATGGTGTAACCTTATATTCTTCAGACATATAGTTTCAATAATATATTTTGGGTATTATTATCCTAATATTTTTTAATAGTTATACAATGTGTGATAGTGAGATAGAATGAGTGAATTAGATAGGTTGCTAAAAGGAAGAAAATATATATCAGTAGATGAATTAGCCAATATCTTAAATGTAACTAGAGACTATATACTCTCTAAAATTGAAGAGTTAGAACGATTAAAGTTGGTGAAAAAATTTTCTAAAGAATTCGACTATATATACCCGGGCTTTAAACTAAAGGAGCTGGGTTCCCTACCTGAAGAAAAAATTTTCAATATTCTAAAATCTTATCCGGGTAATGAAGTCCCTCTATCAGAATTAAGGAATAAATTAACTGAACTCGATGAGGACGATTTCAAGGCTGGGCTATCGATTTTATATAACAGTAAAATAATAGATTTTAAAAAGATCGATAAAACCGTATATATTAAAATACTACGTAGAGAATTGGATCAAGAAATGAATTTTAAGTTTCAGTTTGTTAAGGAGGTCTTGGATAAAGAAGGTCTAAAGATTGCTGATTTAGATATAGCTAAGAAGAAATTATTGGATCAATTATTAAAGAGACCAGGTTTCTTTAAAATCAGAAGAATTAAAGATATTTATATTGAAATAACGGGAGACTACTCTAAAATTATTGAGTATCTTGAAAGTAAGTGGATTACTTCTCTCTCCCCTACAATTATTAAGAAAAGGTTGTGGATTGGAAGAAAATTTAAGCCGTATGATCTAAATGCCGAGGTATATCGGGTATATCCTGGAAGGGCTCATCCTATGCATGAGCTAATTAGAGAGGTGAGGGAGATCTTCTTAGCATTAGGCTTTAGAGAGGCTACTGGGCCATTAATTGAATTATCGTTTATAAATTTCGATATGTTATTTCAGCCTCAGGATCATCCGGCTAGGGATATGCAAGATACATTCTATATTAAAGAACCTAGTTACGGTGTCATTCCCTATCCCGAATTAATAGAGCCTATTAAGAAAACTCATGAAAACGGCTGGATAACTGGATCAAAAGGGTGGGGATATACCTGGTCGTTAAATGAGGCTAAGAAGTTAGTATTAAGAACACATACAACTGCAGTAACCGTAAGAGCCCTATATGAAACTGGTGAAAAGCCGGATAAGATATTCTGTATAGGTAGCGTATTTAGAAATGAGACTGTAGACTATAAGCATTTAGTAGAATTTATGCAAGTGGATGGAATAGTGATTCACCCTAATGCTAATTTAAGATGGTTATTAGGAATTATCGAGTATTTCTATAAGCGTATGGGTTATAATAAAGTAAAGTTCTGGCCTAGTTACTTCCCCTATACTGAACCATCATTACAACCATCTATTTACGTAGATAAAATTGGAAAGTGGCTTGAATTAGGTGGTGCGGGTATATTTAGACCAGAGGTCACGCTTCCGTTAGGTGTTAAATGGCCTGTGCTTGCATGGGGGTTAGGATTAGAAAGACTACTAATGTTAAAATATGATTTAAATGATATACGGGTCATATATAAGAATGATTTAGGATGGCTTAGAAAATTGTCAGTAGAGAAGGGTGTATAGCATGCCTGTTATTACTATCGAATTCGATAGACTTAGAAACTATATTGACGAGGATCCAAGTGAGTTTAAAAAGTGGATTGCATGGATAGGTGTAGATATTGAAGATGTAACTGATGAATATATTAAGATCGAGTATAATCCTAATAGACCTGATTATGGGACTCTGATAGGTATTTTAAGGACGTATAAAGGTTTAAAGAATTTAGAGAGAGGGATTATAAAATATAATATCAACAATTCGTTCTCAAAGAAATACTCGGTTACAGTTAAAAGTTCAGTTAAAAATGTGAGACCATATATTGCGACCTTAGTCGCTAAAAATATCCATTTAGATGAGGCTTTACTAACTGAGTTAATAGAGTTTCAGGAGGATCTTCATCAAGGGATAGGTAGAAAAAGAAGGAAAATTTCGATAGGTTTACACAATTTCGACATTATAAAATTTCCTGTGAAGTATAAAACTGTAGACTCCGATTTTAAATTTATTCCTTTAGAATCGAATACAGAGATGAGTATACATGATATTTTAGCTTATCACCCGAAGGGTATCGAATATGGATATATACTTGAGGGAGTATCTCAGTATCCCATATTAATCGATCGTGAGGGTAAAGTATTATCATTTCCACCTATAATAAATGGTATTGATACTATTGTTACGGTGGATACTAGGAACCTATTTATTGACGTTACTGGTATAGACTTTAATTTAGTTTTGAAAACTATAGATATCCTAGCTGCTACACTACACGATTACGGGGCTGAATTATATTTAACTCAAATTAATGATCCTGAAGTAGGTATATATAATACTCCAAAACTAGAGTATGATGAGATTGAGATAGATATAGATGATGTAAATAGGCTCCTGGGCTTAAACCTCTCACTTAATGATATAATATCCTCTATTGAAGCCTCTAGGTTGGGTGTTAAATCAGTTTCAGGTAAGAAAATTAAAGTTATCATCCCACCTTATAGAATCGATATATTACATCCTGTAGATATCATAGAGGATATAGCGATAGGGTATGGTTTCTGGAAGCTTAAACCTGATTTAAATATTTTCTTCACAATCGGGTCACTAGATACAAGAACCATAATTATAGAAGAGATTGTCGATACATTAGTTGGGCTAGGTTTTCAAGAAACGATACATTCTCATTTAAGCAACTTAGATATACTGTATAACAGAATGAATTTCCATGAAAATAATTATCTCGAGGTTGAGCACTCTAAAACTCCATCGTATAAAGTCTTAAGAACGTGGATAATTCCTCAGCTACTAGAAAGTTTGGAAATCAGTAAAAAGGAGGAGTATCCTCAGAAGATATTTGAAATTGGATATGTTTTTAATAAATCGAATATTGAAGGTGAGTTGCATTTAGCATGTGCGATTGCGGGACCAAATGTATCGTATAATGATATTAAAGCGGTGCTGGATTCTATAATGATGATTTATAATAAGAAGGGATATACAATTAATCCGATAAAGCATAGTAGCTTCATACCCGGAAGAGTAGGTAAAATATATTATAATGAGACTGATTGCGGTGTAATCGGAGAGATTCATCCAGATGTATTATTAAATTTCAAATTAGAGGTTCCTATAGCATGCCTAGAGATTGATGTTAAAAAGCTATTTAATGAGTATTTCATTTAATAAACTGTAATAATAAATCACTATATTGGGATATAGACCGTGTAGATTCCGGCGGACCTACCGGATTAATGATGGTGGGGGTACCCTCTACACGGACAATATCCCTAGAGCCCGCGTGAGGGCCTCGGCGGAGAAGGCAATATGCCATCGATGACGCTGAGAGGGTTGGACGCGGGCGATAAATATATTAATTTAAGGTGATAGAGTACGAAAGAGGTTGAAAAAAGTATTGAAGACTATGTCCGGATAATTGAGGTCTTCAGATCTCTACCAAAAAATACCTTAATTATAGTGGAGGGGAATCGTGATTTAAATATTATTAGAAGGTATCTCCCACTCAGAAGAGATATAGATATAGTTCTCTATAGTGATCTTAAAAAAGTTTTAAATATTGATGATAAAAGATACGTTTTAATTTTAACAGACTTTGATTTAGAAGGCGAGCGAATTAAGAAAGTGATAGAAACTAAATTAAGGGATCTAGGTGGATATAAAATACTAGGTAGAGAGCGTAATATAATAAAGAAGCTTACAAATAAATATGGTAGGGAGATCCACGGTATATTTAAAGCATTAATTAATAAGCTTGGAGGATATTCATATGAGTACATATACATAATGTATAAGAGTAGAGATTTAGAGGTGTAGAGATAATGGTGGAGGAATATTCAGAGGAGGAGAAGGAATATATAAAATATATTATTGAATTTGAGTTTGAGATTGATGGTGTTGTAGAGAAAAGTGATATTGTAGGTGCTATCTTCGGACAGACTGAAGGGATTTTTGGACCTACTTTTGACCTGAGAGAACTAGCTAAAGCTGGTAAAATAGGCCGTATCACCCCCGTACATATGGAAGTTAAAGATAGAAGGACAGTAGGAATACTTAGACTTACTACTACTAAGGAGATCGAAGCAGCCGCATTGATAGCCGCCTTGGTTGAGAGTGTAGATCAAGTTGGACCATATAAGGCTAAATTTAAGTTTAAAAGGCTGTATGATGTACGTGAAGAGAAGATTAAAAGAATAGTGAAAAGGGCATTAGATATCCTTGAAAGCTGGAGGCTAAGTAAAGTACCTAAAGCGGAGGAGATTCTTGATACGTTGAGAAAGCATATGCAAAATAAGCATATTATGAGTGTCAAGATTGGTAAGGAAAAATTGGCTGCTGGACCAGGTATTAAAGAAGCTGACGAAATAATTCTAGTTGAGGGTAGGGCGGATGTAGCAAACTTAGTTAAATATGGGATTACGAATGTACTGAGTATCGGTGGCGGGAGGATCCCTGAGGAGATCGTAAAACTAGTCAAAGGCAAAAAGGTCACCGCGTTTTTAGATGGAGATAGAGGAGGACTGCTTAATTTAAAGAAGCTTCTTCAAACTTTAAGAATAGATTATGTAGCGATGGCTCCGGAAGGGAAAGAGGTAGAAGATTTGAAATACGATGAGATCAAGGTAGCATTAGAAAATAAGAAGCCTATAGGTCTATTCTTAATTGAAGAGAGGGATGATATCAGACCATATAAAAAATATATTGAAGAGGTTTATGGTAAGTTAGAAGCCGCATTGATTAAAGACGGTAAAATTAAGGATAAAGTACCAATAAGTGAGTTAATAAGCTACCTAGAGAGGTCTGAAGAAGAATTAGATACAATTGTATTGGACGGTATAATTACACAGAGACTTATAGATCTATGTAGTAAAAAAGGTATCAAAACTATTGTTGGGTTGAGGAAAGGATCGATTGTACGCATACCAGAAGGAATTAGAGTACTGTCACTTGAATAATGTTATTGAAGGAATATTTAAAGGAATATAATAGTTATCATATTCTAATTGAAGATGAACTAGATATTCTCATAATTTATCATCTCCTAACCAAAAGAAATGCAAACATTATGTTGAAAGTGGGATGGCAGGAGAAGGTCGGTGACAAAAGTTCATATACACGGATGGACCGGGTTTATGTAGATGTATTACTCAAACCACTCGCCACATATTTATCCCATAACTTAAAATCTATAAGAATAACTGGGCAAGTACTCAGGTCAAGCTACACTGATTTAATCGGGAAGAAGCTTGGTGGCGATATAAATGTTAATGATACTATATGGATTATAACAGATGTAGATCTGAGCACTTTTTTCAGCAAGAGAAGGGAGAGAGTTGGTTTAGGGATATTGATTCTCGACATAACGGGCTATTTAGTTGCAAGTATATCTGATCATATCCATATTCTACTTGAGAAATATATACCTTACTCTGATATACAAGGGTCAGGATTAAGTGAGGATATAGAGGAAATAAGGTATCTATTAAGTAAAATGCGTCGAAAAGGTGCATATATATTAGGGGGTTTTAATACCGGCGTCAAGTTTCTGGTTAAGAAGTTTGCTAAATATGTTGATAAAGTTGTTTATGGAGATTTTAACCCTGATTTATCAGGTATTCTATCATTACTTAAAAGTAAAGAGATCAAAGAACTACCGAATAAATATGTTAAAATAGTTCACTTATATGATGAGGTAATTAATAAAGATAGGTTTAAAAAAGTAGTTTACGGGTATGATGAGGTTGATAAAGGTGTTCGTTATGGTATGGTATATGAGATAATTGTCTTAAAGAGTCTAATCTTAGAGAAACCTGATTTGATTGAGCTGATATATAACGCATACGAAAATTGTATTAACATTGAGATAGTGGAACTGGATGATAGTATCGGTAGATATATTAGTTCTTTAGGTGGTATCATAGGTTTTAAATACTAATGGTTTATTTTACGCGGGCGTTAAGAAAGTTCCTCTAATTAGAGGAAATATGAATTCAGTGAATATCATTAGTATTATACTCCCCCATATAATTTTACGTGCCCTATAACTTATACTACCCGGAAAAGCATATCCTATAATTCCTACTACAAATAGCAATATGTATAATGGTCTACTTATAAACAATAGTATATCAAGTGCTTTCCATATTAAATGTATCAATAGCTCTTTAACCTGACTTATATAACTATCTATAGCTCTTGTAAAGTTACCCAATAAGTCGTATACATACCCATTCATTATCATTCTCCATTGAATGATAGTATTGTAAACTATATTTAAGCAACTGACGTAAACTCTAATTTAGATACGTGATGAGCATAAGATGCAGCTACTGTAGTAAGCCCGCGATTTATATTAGAAAGTATTCGGGTGAGAATCTATGTAAAAATCATTTTATAAGGAGTATAGAGAAGAAGGTTCATAAAACTATAAGGAGTTTCCTGAAGCCGGATATTAAGATAGGTCTCGCTGTATCGGGTGGAAAAGACAGCGTAGTAATGGCTTATATCATAAGAAAGATGCTTAAGAATCCTTCAGAAAGCATACTTGGAATTCTGGTTGACGAGGGTATTAAGGGTTATCGAGAATTCTCATTAAAGTATGCAGAATCCATTATGAGAAAATTAGGTTTGAAGTATGTCAAAGTCAGTTTTAAAGACTTCTTTGGAATAACATTAAATGAAATCATAGACTTCCTAGGAGACGCCAAGTTAGCATGCACATACTGTGGGGTTCTGAGAAGGAGGTTACTAGATATAATAGGAAATAAATTCGGGTTAGCATGTATATTCACGGGCCATAATGCATATGACGTAGCACAGACATTACTACTAAATATTATTCAAGGTAACATAACCCATATTATATCTAAAAGAACAGAAATAGAGAACTTTACTCCCAGAATCTACCCACTCAAATACATTAGAGAAGAAGAAATTATATTATATGCTAAGTTAAAGGGACTTGAATACTATCCAGAGCATTGTCCCTATAGACCCACAGTCCTTAGAAATAAAGTCAGGGTATTCATTGAGGAACTTGAAAAGGATAGGCCTGGAATAGTATACAATATATTACATATAGCTGAAAAGCTTTCTGAATATGGAGAGGAAGAAAAATTGCATAAATGTATTTATTGTGGCTTTCCGTCTAAAAGAAAGGTTTGTAAATCCTGTGAATTACTAATAAATTTAGGTCTTAAAGATAGGATCATAAGAATTCAAGACCTTGATTCTATTGAAATTAAAATTTATAAATAATAATAGATGATGGACCCGGCGGGAATCGAACCCGCGCCTCCGCCATGCCAAGGCGGCGTCCTACCACTAGACGACGGGCCCCCAAAAGCATATAACTCTAATTTAGCAATGTATTATTCAATCATTTATATTCTTTTAGGAGTATTAAAAGAATTAAGATATAAGACCCATAAAAATTTTAAAACTACTCTATGAATTAACTAATGCTAGAAAATATGGGCCCGTGGTCTAGAGGTTATGACGCCCGCCTGACGCGCGGGAGGTCCCAGGTTCAAATCCTGGCGGGCCCACCATATCATCGGCTGTAATCTAGCTAAAACTTTTATTTTCTAACTATAAATAATA